>Ga0105241_10000344_pt1 | contig 35290 bp, 27 predicted proteins | sample KBSC64metaG_FD_80422 | JGI IMG/M metagenome (GOLD analysis project Ga0105241, IMG submission 80422) | Corn rhizosphere microbial communities from Kellogg Biological Station, Michigan, USA - KBS C6-4 metaG | ecosystem: Host-associated > Plants > Roots > Rhizosphere > Soil | place: Michigan, USA... | reverse complement strand
GCTCGAGCACCGTGTCGATCGCTTCGAGGTGGGATTCGCTCAACCCGCTGAAGACGAATTTCGGCCGCGACGGGGCCTCACGCATCACCAGCTTGGCGACGATCTCGTCCGCACAGGAGAAGTCCATCATCCCTACGTGCGTGAAATCGATGACCGCGACCGAACAATCCTGCGTTTCGGAGAGTTGCCGCTCGATGTATTCGCGAACGGCCGCCCCGGTCGGGCGGGTGACGAGATTGGAGTACGCGCGCGAGGCATTCTCGCGCAGCGCGAAGCTGACGTCGATGTGACTTTTGTTCATCGTCCGACTCGCTCCGGAATGGTGATTTGGATTTGTGCGCCTGGGAACATAGGAAGCCCTTCCTTCAACGGCACGTCTTCATCCCACGACGGCACGATGGCGATGCGCGCGCTCCCGCTGCGCACCGAGAACTTCCCGTCCCACTTGCCAATGAAACGACGAACGCCGGCGAGTCCCTGGCCACGACCACTGTCGCGAAACCGGCTCACGCCGCGCATCACCGCTTCTTCCAACGCCATCCCATCATCCCACCGGTCAGAGCGGGGACGTCCGGGGAGCGATTCCAACGATTGCTTGAACCCGATCCCGGCGTCGCACACCGCAATCACGACGACTCGGCGGCCTAGCCGTTTCGACCATTTGTAAGTTTGCACCGCAACCCATCCACCACGTTGCGCGTGCTCGACGATGTTCTGGCACGTTTCGGACAGCGCCATGGTGAACCGCATCGTCGCGGCGGCATCGAGCTTCAGCTCGTTGACCAGGATGGCGTGTGCCTTTTGCTGGACCTTTTCGACGACGTGGTGGACGTCATCACTTTGCGTAACGGGCGTGATCTCGAGGAGCACGCTCGACTCCTGCTGCCGCCCGCGTGGGACGCTCCCAACGATGTCGTAGAGCTCCGCGGCCTGCCGGAAGAACCCAGTCCGGGCCCAGTACGACGCGGTGTCGTCAGCCTCTGGGACCGCAAAGCTCGGCCGGACGAGCCGAGTTTGGGCGAGCGTGAGCATCCCGGTGAGCCCGTACGGAGAGGCCCAGCGAGTGTGCCTCGCGTCGATGAGAACCTTGGCATCGGGTTGGAGGCGGGAGAGCGGATCGAGCAGCTGCTCGAACGTGGCGTCGTCGAGTGATGGTGGGACTGGAATGACGGTCGTCACGTGACGCTCGGTGCTCCTCGCAGGTAAGAGGCGAGACCAGAGGCCCCGCGATGGTCCACGTTCCGCGCGGCTGCCTTGAGCGCCGCGGATATCGCGTTGCCTAAGTTATCACCGACGAGGAGTCGCGCGAAATAGGTCGCGCCCCAAACATCGCCACATCCGGTTGGATCGCCGCCGCTGGAGCGTTGGACTGGAGCGGCCGGGACGAGCGCGGTCTGAATTGGCTTGTCGAGATCGGCCATCGGGCGCAAAGATGCTGTATGTAAATCGAACAATCGTTCGATCCAAGGGATCGCGAAGTACATGACCCCCTGCGGTCCTAATGTCACATTTATGATGGAGACACCACTCCGCATTGCGGTTTTGGCGAGCGACGTCGCGTTTGGCGCGAGGAGCTTCATCTCACCTTCGTTGACCTGGAGGATGTCGAAGCATTGGAACCACGCCGGGATGTTTGTAATCGTCCGCGGCGTGCGCAGCCCGTCGGCGTCGACCGCGAGCAGCAGCGAATGCAAGTCGCAGTAAATGGGGTCGCGGAAGTGTTGCCGAATGCGCCGCGCGGTGTCGAGATCGAGCTCGAAGCCGCTGATCAGATTGATGTACAGCGCGTCGATGTTCACGAGCAACGGCTCGAGCTCCGTCCAGCTCCACGCCGGGATGCCACCGCGTAAGTATTCATTGCGGCTGTCGTCGCTCGTGTAGTAGATCGTGACGCGATTGTTGGGATACGCCACTTCGATCGGCGCGGCGTCTGGAGCAAGGTGGCGCAACGTCCCGAGATAGTCGCGCGCGCGTTGCGCCAGATCGGTGCCCACGCGAATCAGCGGGACGATCTCCCAGGCCTCATCTGGTTGCGTCGGATGCGGCACGTCGAGGGCGGCGTCCAACGCGCTGAGCGCGTAGGTGATGCCGCCCCATTCTTCGATGGGCGCTTGTGTCGTGTCGCGTCCATGGATGATGTCCCACACGAACGTGCCGATCACGCCGACACGCCGTCGTCCTGCGCGAGCCGTCAAATCGACCCCAAGACCTGCATCTTGAACGTAGCGACGGCGCCGACGACGCCTGCGGAGACGGGAAGCGACCCCGGAACGATCCTGCACGCTTCCACCGCCGGCTTGAACGCGCGCCGCTTGATCTCTGCGCGGAGCGGGGTAAAGAGTGCGTCACCAGCCTGCGTGACGCCGCCGGCGAGGACAACCGTATCCGGGTTGAAAATGTTGATCAGGTTCGAGAGTCCGGCGCCCAGGAATCGCGCGGTATCACGGACGACTTCGCGCGCCACCAGATCACCCTGTTTGGCCGCTTCGTAGACTATGTGCGCCGTGATGCGTGACGGATCGTTGTCGACGAGCGACATGAGGATGGGACTCTCTTCGCTTTCGATCGCTTCGCGCGCGCGGTCGGCAATGGCGGGGCCGCCGCAATACGCTTCGAGGCACCCGTAATTGCCGCACTTGCAGCGACGTCCGGTCGAGTCGATCGACGTATGTCCAATTTCACCCGCGGCGTCGGACGCGCCGTGATAGAGTCGTCCGTCGAGGATGAGTCCGCCGCCGATCCCGGTGCCGATGGTCAACCCGACGACGTTTCGTCCCCCTTTCGCGGCGCCGCACCACCATTCGCCGAGGGTGGCGCAGTTCGCGTCGTTGTCGAGCGTGGCGCGGAGATTCACGCGATTCGCGACTTCATCGCGCAGCGGATAGTTCCGCCACCCGAGGTTGGGGGTGATAATGACGATCCCGCGCTCGCGATCGAGTGGTCCCGGCGATCCAATCCCGACGCCGAGAATGTCATCGCGTTCGGCGCCGGTCTGTCGGCGAACGTCGAGGATGACGTTTTCGATCATCGCCGCGATCCGGTCGGCGACCCCTGCCGCTCCCATGTCGGCCCGCGTCGGCAACGTACGCATCCCGATTTCTCGGCTCCCATCCACCGGCATGGCGCCGACGACAACGTTGGTCCCACCGAGATCGACGCCGATGATGAACTGTTCTCGTTTCACGATTGAGGTCCCGAGTGAATGACGTTGAGTACCGACTCGTATACATGCCCCGCTGAAATATCGCGCATGCATCGCCAATGGCCGAGGGGGCACCGGTGGGGGCCATGGCTATTGCACGGGCGACAGGCGAGCGCCGGGTGTTCTACGACGTCTGACTCCGGTGCGAGCGGTCCAAAGCCGAAGCGGGGGACCGTTGGGCCGTACACCGTGACGGTCGGCGTTCCAACGCCCGATGCCAAGTGTTGCGGTGCCGAGTCGTTGGTGACGATCGCGGCGGCGCGCGAGAGCAGTTCGGCGGAGCCGAGCAATGATAATGCGCCGGTGGCGTCGATGACCCACGGCTCGCGCAAAACATCATTGACGAGTGCGGAATCACCCGGCGCGCCGACGATGACGACGTCGAACGCATCCATCAACAGACGCGCCAACTCGGGATAATACGGCCAGCGTTTCGTTTCCCACACGCTGCCTGGCGCGATCGCGATGAACGGCCGCGTGACTCGCGCGAGGAGCATGTCGACGGCATGTCGCTCGGCGTCGCCGGGGTAGAGCAGTGGGCGCAGCTGCGCGTGATCGACGGCGCTCGCCTGCGACTCATTGGCGAGCGAAAGGAGTCGCCGTGCATGATGCCAGTCGCCATGGTAGTGCACTTTGTCTGTGTACCACCACGACCCTGACGACGTATCGAAGCCGATCCGTTGTTCATAGCCTGCAGCCAACGCGAGCAGTGCGCTCCGTGTCGATCCTTGCGCCAAATAGGCGCATCGCGGCGGTGTTCCGTGTCGCGCTTGCGCTCGGCGCAGCCGCGAAACCGTGCGTAACAATCCGGCGGGGCGCCGGTCGGCGCCCCGCTTGTCGTACACGATCAATTCACGAACATTCGGATTGTTGGCGAGTACGCCAGCGCCGGCGGGTGTCGTTACCACGTCGACTGCGCCTTGAGTGGCGAGCCGCGCGATGAGAGGCGTCGTGAGGATGACGTCGCCGATGAAGCTGGTCTGCACCACGAGCGACGCGGACATACGTCACTCCACTTGGAGCACGGCGAGGAAGGCTTCCTGCGGAATCTCGACCGCGCCGACCTGCTTCATGCGCCGTTTTCCTTCCTTCTGCTTCTCGAGCAGTTTGCGCTTCCGGGTGATGTCGCCGCCGTAGCACTTGGCCAAGACGTCTTTGCGCAGGGGTTTGACCGTCGTGCGCGCGATGACTTTGGCGCCAATCGCTGCCTGAATCGCGACTTCGAACAGCTGGCGCGGGATCAAGTCTTTCAACTTGTCGGCGATCTTGCGCCCCCACTCGTACGCCTTGTCTTTGTGGATGATGACCGAGAAGGCGTCGACCGGATCGCCGTTGATCAGCATGTCGAGCTTCACCAACTCGCTCCGCCGGTACTCGAGCATCTCGTAATCGAGCGACGCGTATCCTCGGCTGATCGTCTTGAGCCGGTCGAAGAAATCGAGAATGATTTCGGCGAGCGGGAACTCCCAGTCGAACTCCACGCGCGACTGGTCGAGATACGACATGTTCTTGTACACGCCGCGCCGCTCGGTTCCCAGCGTCATGATCGGTCCGATGTAATCGCTCGGCGCCATGATCCGCGCTTTGACGTACGGCTCTTCGACCCAATCGACGTTCGCGCTTGCCGGCATGAGCGATGGATTTTCGATCAACTCCATCGTTCCGTCGGTCATGAAGACACGATACTCCACGCTCGGAACCGTCGTGACGAGGTCGAGATCGAATTCGCGCTCCAACCGTTCCTGCACGATCTCCATGTGCAGCAGTCCGAGAAACCCGCACCGGAAGCCGAAGCCGAGCGCTGTCGACGTCTCTGGCTCGTAATTGAGCGAGGCGTCGTTGAGGCGCAACTTGTCGAGCGCGTCACGCAAATTTTCGTACTGCGTCGTGTCGGTGGGATAGATCCCCGCGAACACCATCGAGCGGACGTCTTGATAACCAGGGAGCGGCTCGACGTTCGGGTGCGCCGCGTCGAACACCGTATCGCCGACACGCGTTTCCTGTACGTGACGCACGTTGGCGACGACGTATCCGACTTCGCCCGGTGAGAGCGCGCTGCTCTTTACTTGGCGCAGTTGGTTGTATCCGACTTCTTCGACGTCGTAGACCGTCCCTTGCTGGCCGAATATGATCTTCGTCCCCGGCCGGATCACACCGTCGACGACGCGGATGCTCGGCACCGCGCCACGATACCGATCGTAGTACGAGTCGAAGATGAGCGCACGGAGCGGTGCGTTCGGATCGCCTTCCGGCGGCGGAACGCGCTTGACGACTTCTTCGAGCAGTGCGGGAACGCCGAGTCCTTCTTTTGCGCTCACGCTGAGGACGCGCTCCGGATCGACGCCCAAGAGATCGACCAACTCCTGGCGACGCCGTTCGGGCTCCGCGCCTGGAAGATCGATCTTGTTGAGGACCGGGAGAATCTCCAGTCCGGCGTCCATCGCGAGAAAGAGATTCGACAACGTTTGCGCTTGAATGCCTTGCGACGCATCGACGACGAGAATCGCCCCCTCACAGGCCGCGAGTGAGCGCGACACTTCGTACGTGAAGTCGACGTGCCCCGGCGTGTCGATCAGGTTGAGCTCGTAATTTTTTCCGTCTTGCGCGGCGTAGCTCATCCGCACCGCGTTGAGCTTGATCGTGATCCCGCGTTCGCGCTCCAGGTCGAGCGTGTCGAGGACCTGAGCCTTCATTTCCCGCTTCTGCAGCGTGCCGGTTGCCTCGATCAGGCGGTCGGCGAGAGTCGACTTTCCATGATCGATATGGGCGACAATGCAGAAATTTCGGATATGCTCGAGCTTCATGAATCGGGCTGAAAGGCGCGGTCCGGCACGTTCGGAGACACGTTCTGGGATAGCCCCGAAATATAGCGGCCGGACCGGCATCTCTCCGCCGGTCTCATGTCGATTTTTTCTGCGACGGCTCGGTGGAAGGCTTTGGCGGCGGTGGTGGGGGAGGCGTAGGTCGTGGCGCCGGTCTCGGCGTGACTCGCATCGGCGCGGGTTTCGGTGCCGGCGGCGGTGGCATGATGGGACGCGCGATCGCGGGTGCAGGTGTGCGCATGACCGGCGGAATGGGCACCGGTGTCACCACGCGTCCCTGCGATCTCGCCGGCTGGCGCTGTGGTGTAGTGCCAAGTCGCTGTCCCGGCGGCGGCATGATCCGCGGCGGCGTTGGTGCCCGCGGCCGGAGATGCGGTGCGCGAGGGCGTGGCCCACCAGTGTTGGCGTTACTTGCCGGACACGGTTGGCCGTATGGCACCAACGTTCCGTCCGCGCAATGCCGAGTGTAGCGAGTCCGACCGTCGACGATGACGATCGGTGAGTAGGCGTACCCGTCCCAATAGTACGAGGAACCATTACGCCAGTAGTACCCGTACGGCACGTCCCACAGGTATGGGTCGTCGTACACCGTGTTGTAGTCGTACCCGTACCCGCCAATGACGGCGCCCACGGGATCAGGAGTCGCCTGGACCGCGACCGACTGTTGGGCAGTGGATGAGATCTCGTATTCGGCCGCCGCCAACCAATAGGCGCGCCCATTGGTGATTCGCCGAGCGAACCGAGTGATGATGGCTTCCGCGTCGCTCCGTGGATCGGTACGAGCCGCGAAGCGCCACCGGCCGTCGCTTCCTTTATAATCGGTGAAATCGAAAGGGGAACGCGAGGCGATCACGAAAAGCTCACCGACTCCTTCGGCTGTTTCTCCTCGGAACGTCACCAGGCGATCCGCCGTCGACGATATTTTAGAACGAACGTTCGGCAAAGACGGAACGAGGATGCTCAGATTGCCGTCGCCGTCGAGCCGAACCACGGCGACATAACTCCCCGGATCGGCCCGATAGTGTACACGCGCAACGGCTCCCGGTAGGAGCGTCGCGCCATTGTCGAGCCAAATGTCCGCGGACGGGGCATTGGTCGCGGTGGCTGTCTGCGCGACAGCCGGTGTCACTATAGAAAGCATCGCTGGCGCCACGAACATGAGCGCCGCGGCGACGTGTGCGATCCCTCCGCGACGTCCTCGCCAGAACCCAAGCGATCGGTGCTGTTCTCGTGTATCCATGACCATACCCTCCGTCATTTCCATACCCAGTGCGTGAGGGAAAGTGCCTGGCGATTGGGACGTTGGGTAGGGTATCCTTCAAGCTTCCATTTTTTTAAGCTTTTTCAGCACGTCTCTAGTACGTCTACGGTTCGTCGCGTTCATGGCACTCCCCACACTGCTCGATGCCGTCGAGGCGCTTCCAGCATTCGCTCGGCTGACCAATACACTCCCTCCGTCGGGGAGCAGGCTCACGCTCGGGGGATTGTACGGCGCGAGTGACGCGGCCGTCATCGCCGCGCTCGCTCGGCATCTCGAATCGCGTTTCTTCGTCATCGTGACCGAGAATGTCCCCGACGCGGAGCGGTGGTTATCCGACCTCGAGTCGCTCTCGGGATCGCGCGCGGAAGGGGGTGCTCCGGTCGCGTTCTATCCGCCGCGCGAGAGCCTTGGCGAAGCGGAGCCACACGCGGAAGTGGCGGGCGAGCGTGTCGAGACGCTGGAACGCGCGGCGCGCGGCGACATTCGCATCCTCGTGACGACCGCGCGGGCGTTGCTCGAAAAGACGCGCTTGCCAGGCGCGCTCACACGCGGGCGTCTCGAATTGCGGAAAGGCGACATGCGTCGCCCGATGGAGTTGATCGAGCATTTGCGCACGATCGGCTTCGAGCGCGTCGACATGGTCGAAGACGTCGGCCAGTTCAGTGTGCGCGGCGGGATCTTCGACATCTATGGCTTCGGGATGGCGGAGCCGGTGCGCATGGAGTTCTGGGGCGATGAGATCAGCGATTTGCGACACTTCGATCTCACGTCACAACGTGCCACACGCGACGCCGACGTCGCGCTGATTCTTCCGGTCGACGGATACGCGGGCGACGAGCCCGACGACGATGCGTCGCGTGTATCCATCATGTCACTGTGGGCGGCAGACACGATCGTCGTCGTGCCACAAGCGACGCACGCGGAGCCGGAATTCCAACGCACGTGGGACGAAGCGCGGCATCATCTCGATTTGGCGCGCCGGCGCGGGGAAGACGTTCCGTCGCGCGACGCGCTGTACGTCGAGCCAAGCGCGGCGACGCGCGCCTTGCATGCGTTTGGGGCGATCGTGCTCGATGGCGGCAAGACGCCCGACGTGCCATTCCCATTCCGGCGCCCGGAGACGATCAACCGCGATCTTCCGCTGCTGAATCGCGTCATTCGCGATGGCATGCCGACGATCATCCTGTGCGACAACGCGGGACAGATCGAGCGGCTGGATGAGCTGCTCACCACGAATACCCGCTATCCGTCGCCTGCCGCATTGACGTTGGGGGTGTTGTCGGGTGGCTTCATCATTCCGCCAAATCCCGCGGCGGAGCAAGGACTCCGGATCTTCACCGATCACGAAGTCTTCCGTCGCGAACGACGCATCCGTCGCGCGCGAAAATATCTCTCCAGCGGCGGCGGCGAGACTGTCGGCGCACTGACGCCCGGTGATTACGTCGTCCATCTGGAACACGGCATCGGGATTTATCGCGGGCTCGAGCAGGTCTTCGTTGGCGAATCGAAAGTCGAAGTCGCGGTCATCGAATACGAAGGAGGGGACAAGCTCAACGTTCCACTTTATCGCATCGACCAGATCGAGCGATATCGTTCGGCGACGGACGTCAGCGGCGATGCACCGCCGCCACGTCTGCACCGGCTCGGTGGGAAGCGATGGGCGCAACAGCGCGACAAGACGAGACTCGCCATTCAGGAGATGACGGTCGAGCTCCTCGATCTCTATGCGCGACGCAAAGTCGCGATTCGTCCCCCCGCGCTCCCTGACGGTGCCTGGCAGCGCCAATTGGAATCGTCGTTCCTCTTCGAAGATACGCCGGACCAGCGTCGTGCGACTGAAGATGTCAAACGCGACATGGAGCAGCCACGGCCGATGGACCGGCTCCTCGTCGGCGACGTTGGTTACGGAAAGACGGAGATCGCGGTCCGTGCCGCGTTCAAAGCGGTGCAATCGGGGCGACAAGTTGCGGTGCTCGTGCCGACGACGATTCTGGCGGATCAACACGCCCGGACGTTTGGCGAACGCTTCGCCGATTTTCCGGTGGCGGTCGCGGTGATGAGCCGTTTCCAAACGGCGAAAGAACAGACCGTGATTCTGGAGAAGTTGGCGAAGAAGCAAGTCGACGTCATCATCGGAACACACCGCTTGCTCAGTCCGGACGTCACGTTCCCGGAGCTCGGGCTCATCATCATCGACGAAGAGCATCGGTTCGGCGTCAAGCACAAGGAACGGCTCAAGCAGCTGCGTACCGAAACGGACGTGCTCACGCTGACCGCGACACCGATTCCGCGCACGTTGCATCAATCGCTGGCCGGACTGCGCGACATGACGTTGATGCAGACGCCCCCGCGCGACCGGTCTCCCGTGCTCACGTATGTCGAGCCGTGGGATGATGGGCTGATCGACGAAGGGATCTCGCGCGAGCTCGATCGCGGCGGACAGGTCTTCTTCGTCCACAATCGCATCGAAACCATCGACGCCATCGCCCAGCACGTCCAAAAGATCGCGCCGCGTGCGCGCATCGCCGTGGGGCACGGCCAGATGCGTGAGAAGCAGCTCGAAGAGATCATGCGCCGTTTCGTCGATGGCGAAGTCGACGTGCTCGTGTCGACGTTGATCGTCGAGTCTGGGTTGGACGTTCCCAACGCGAACACGATGTTCGTCAATCGCGCCGACATGGTGGGGCTGGCGCAGCTCTATCAGCTCCGGGGACGCGTCGGCCGGTCGCACCGGCGGGCGTACTGCTACCTCCTCGCCCCCGATTCGATGGATGAGGACGCGGAGCGCCGGCTCAAGATTCTCGAGCATCATACGGAGCTCGGGGCGGGGTACCGGATTGCCCTCAAGGACATGGAGTTGCGCGGCGCCGGCAACCTCCTCGGTCCTGAGCAGTCCGGGTTCGTCCACGCCGTTGGCTTCGACATGTATCTCCGGATGCTCGACGAGACCGTCACGCGGATCTTGCGTGGTGGCGACGCGCCCAAGTTGCAGCCGGCCGACGTCTCGCTCGACGTTCCGGCGTACCTGCCGGACGAGTACGTCAGCGCCAAGGACGCCAAGCTCGATCTCTACCGTCGTCTGACCGCCATGACCGATCCGAAGGACGTCGAAACGCTGCGCGGCGAGGTTCGGGATCGATTCGGCCCGATCCCGACGGAGGCGCACGCCTTCTTCGCGGCGGCCCTGCTCCGCATCCTCGGCGGAACGGCTGGGGTCGAGACGATCGCGGTGCGAGGGAATGAAGCGCGTATTACCTTTAAAGGCTCGGCAGTCCCGGCGATGAAGGGGATCTCGGCGGCGTTTCACGAGGTACAATTCCAGGCGGAAGTGCGCCGAGCACATCCCCTATCGCTCAAGCTCACCCGGCTCGGCGGCGCAGGCATGCTGGACGGACTCGTCCGGGCCCTCTCGTCGATCCACTCTACTTCTACTTCAGCTCGATGAAATCATCTTCGGTGCTCCTCGCCGCAAGTGCGGCGGCTGTCGCGATGACACTCAGTGCGTGCGACGGACTCAAAGAGGCGATGACCGCTCATATCGATACCGTCGCGCGCGCGGGCTCTCAGGAGCTCACCGTCGACCGGTTGGCGAACCTCCTGCACGAGGCCAAAATGCCGCCGCGTAAGGACCTCGCCGATTTTATCGCCAACGCATGGCTCGACTACCAGCTTCTCGGGCAGGCCGCGGCCAAAGGTGATACAACCGTGCCGGACGCGGTCATCGACAGCGCGGCCTGGTCGCAGATCGCGGGCTACAAGGCCCGCCGGTACTACGCCGAAGTGTCGAAGAATTGGGGCGGCGCCGGCGATCCCGTGCTCGCCCGCAAGATGTATGACGACGGTGAAGTGCTCGCGGCGTCGCACATTCTCATTTTGACGAACAACGTCCCTCAGGCACAGAAGGCGGCGCTCAAGGCCAAAGCCGAAGCGATTCGCGCCCAGGCGACGTCGGCCAACTTCGCGGATCTCGCGGCGAAGAACAGCCAGGATCCCGGCTCGGCGAAGATGGGCGGCAAGTTGGGGCTGTTCGCGCGTGGTCGCATGGTTCCGCAATTCGAACAGGCCGTGTTGGCGCTCAAGCCGGGTGAAATCTCGCCGGTGATCGAGACCCAGTTCGGCTATCACATCATTCGTCGCGCGACGTTCGACGAAGTCGCGCCGCAGTTGCTGCAGATGTCCACGATGCGCGCCAAGCAGCAAGCGGAAAGCTCCTTCGTCGCCGGGTTGGAGAAAGGGAACGACTTGCAGATTCGCAGTGATGCGGCCGCGGCTGCCCGGGGGGTCGTCAACGATCCGGAGGGGCATTTGAAAGACGGTGCGACGTTGGCCGCATCGAAGGTTGGCGCATTCACGTCGGGGCGTTTCGCCAAGTGGCTCATGACCATTCAGCCGATGCAGCTGCAACAGCAACGGGCAGCGTGGCAAGCGGCGCCTGATTCGGTGATCAAGAACGTCGTCCGGTCGTTCGCCATCAATGAATTGGTGCTCAAATCGGCTGACAGCGCGAAGATGGGGCCGACACCGGAAGAGCTCGGACAGTTTCGGTAAGCGTTCCGGATGTCGCGCACGCAGACCATGGCACAGCTCGGCGTCGATCCGAAGTCCTTGGCCGACAGCGCGAAGACGCCCGAGGCGCGTGAGAAACTGGCCGCGGCGCGGATCAATTCGTACATGGACAAGCTGGTCACCGGACAAGCGCAATTCGTCCAAGTCGTGCAACCAGTTGCCGCCGTGATGCGCGAGCAGGCGGATGCGCACGTCAATAACGCCGGTCTCGATCGCGCGTTGCAGAAAGCGGTGAAAGAATACGCCGCGGCCGATTCGAGCCGTCGCGCGACACAGCCGGCGTCGGCGGTTCCAATGGGTCCGCCAGGACCTGCGGGAGCCCAAGGTGCAGTTCCGTCGCCAACGCCTGAGCCCCCTCCAACGGGTGCGGCACCGCAGCCGGGGAATCGATAACCGATGCGTGAGCAGGTGGTGGCGCGGCTGGGACGCGCCGGGCGTGTAACTGTCGTGGCGACGGTCGTGACGTGCGCAATGTCGCTAATGGCGATCGTGGTACCGTCGATCCTCGTGGCTCAACAGCCGACGAAACCGGCGACGCCGCCGTCATCTCCGCCCGCGTCGCCACCGGCGACCGCTCCGACGACGCAACCCGCGCCGTCGAAGCCCGCCGATTCCAGCCACGTTCCGTTGCCGACCGCGCCGCAATCGCCACTCAGCGCGGTGCCAATGACGGTGACACAGCCGATCACCGATACAGTCGATCGGATCGTGGCCGTCGTTGGTGGTGCGGCAATTACGTACAGCGACTTGATCACGGCGGTCAATCAGCAACGGGCATCCGGGATGCAACTCCCCCAGGACGCGGCAGGCCAATATGCGTTCGCGAAGCAAGTGCTTGGCACCTTGGTCGACGAAGAAATTCTGGTGCAGAAGGCGCACGAGCTCAAACTCGAAGTCTCCGAAACCGACGTGGCGAGCGCGGCGGACCAACAGTTACGGGGGATTCGTTCGCAGTTCTCGAGCGACAACGAGTACCGCACCGAGCTCAAGAAGGCCGGCTTCGGAACGCCCGAAGAGTATCGTCGCACCTTGTTCGATCAGATCCGGCGGCATCAATTGCAGCAGAAAGCATATCGTGAGCTCGCGAAGGGCGCCAAGCCAGGAAGTGTGACTGAAGAAGAAGTGAATGCCGCCTACGAACGCGCCCGGTCGGATTTGCAGAAACGGCCGGCCATGGTCGCGTTCCGGCAGATCGTCCTCGCACCGCGCGCGTCGGCACACGCCGACTCCGTGGCGAAGGCGAAAGCCGAGTCGCTGTTGGTGAAGTTGAAAGCGGGGGCGAACTTCGAAGAGATGGCGAAGCGCGAATCGATGGATCCGGGGACCGCCAAGTTGGGCGGCGATCTTGGATGGAATCGTCGCGGTTCCGGGTTTGTTCCGGAGTTCGAAGCGGCGATGTTCCGGCTTCCACCGGGGCAGCTGAGCCCGGTCGTCAAAACGTCCTTCGGCTATCACATCATCAGAGTCGATCGTGTGCAACCGGCCGAGGTCAAGGTGCGTCATATCTTGATTGCACCGGTGATCGATTCCGCGGATCTTCGCGCGACACAAGTGCGGGCCGACTCCGTCGCGGAGATGTGGCGGCGCGGCGCGAACTTCGATTCACTCGTCGCCAAGTACCACGACGCGTCGGAAGAGAAGGGCGTCCTGCAGCCATTCCCAGTCGATTCGTTGCCGCCGTCGTATCAAACCGCGATATCCAACGTCAAAATCAACCAGATATCCGCGCCATTTGCATTGAGCGTTCCCAATGGAACGGTGAAGTACGCCATCGTCGAAATCGTCGCGCGCACCGAGCCGGGTGAATATTCACTCGCCGAAGTCCGTGAGCGGATCCGGCAAGAGCTTTCCGCCGAACGTCAATATCGTGACGTGCTCGATGAAATGCGGAAGCAGACGTACGTCTCACTCCGATTGTGACGAATCACACGCCGCTTCCCAGGCTCGCCGTCACACTCGGCGATCCGCGCGGTATCGGTCCTGAGATCATTTCCGCGGCGCTCGCCGACCCCAAGGTCGGCGAGCGCTGCTCGCTTGTGGTCATTGGTCCTTCTAACGCCGGCGTGCCGGTCGACATTTCGCTCGGTGCATGGAACGCAGATGGTGATGCGGCACTGGCTGGCCGGTTCAGCGGCGAAGCGATCGAATGTGCTGTCGCCATGGCGAAGCAAGGCGATGTCGATGGGATTGTCACGGCGCCGATCGACAAAAGTGCGCTCCTCGCTGGCGGCTACAACTACCCCGGACACACCGAGATGCTCGGGGAACTGACGCAGTCGCGCGTTGCGATGATGTTGGCGTCAGACCGGCTTCGCGTCGTACTGGCAACCACGCATGTCGCACTTCGCGACGTTCCGCATGTGCTCACCGCTGACACGATTCGCGACGCCGTGCAAGTGACGTCGCGATATCTCACCAAATGGTTCGGTCTCGCGACGCCGCGCATTGCCTTGTGCGCGGTCAATCCACACGCCGGTGACCATGGACGGTTCGGAACAGAGGACGACGATCTCCTCGCCCCATTGGCGCGCGAGCTCGGCGTGCAGGGACCGTTTCCCGCCGATACTGTCTTCGTGCGCGCCATGCGTGGTGCATTCGACGCGGTGATCGCCCCGTATCACGACGTCGGGATGACCGCGATCAAGGTTGCGTCGTTCGGAAGCGCCGTCAACGTGACGCTCGGACTCCCGTTTCCGAGAACGTCACCCGATCATGGTACCGCGTTCGACATCGCGGGGAAGGGGATGGCCGATCCGTCCAGCTTCATCGCGGCGACGACGATGTGTGCGTCGATTGCGGCTCGTCTGTCGGCGTCTCATCGCTCAACGGCGCCGTAATCTCCATCGAGAGCGATTCGATCCGCCGCCCTTCCAGGGCCCGGACGGTGAACGTCGCGCCACCCATGATGACCCGATCGCCGATCACCGGAAGTCTGCCAAGCGTCCCGAATACCATTCCGCCGATCGTCGTGTAGCTGTCGGTCGACACGGTCGTTCCGAACTGTTCGTTCAATTCGCTGACGTTCGTCGCACCGGGGATCAACGTTTCGCCGCTGTGTGTCCGTACGGCGGTCTCCTCCGGATCATCATATTCGTCCAAAATCTCGCCGACAATTTCTTCGAGCAGATCTTCCATCGTGACGACGCCGGCGGTCCCGCCATATTCGTCGAGCACGATCGCCATGTGCTCTTTCCTCCGCTTGAAATCGGCGAGCACATCTTCGACTTCGCGCGATCCCGGAACGAAGTGTGGCGGGCGGAGGAGCGTTCGAATCGAGAAATCGGCGGGCGGATGCGCGAGCACCGGGATGAGATCTTTGACGAGAATCACCCCGATGATCTCGTCGATCGTCTCCTCATAGACCGGGAACCGCGACAGCCCACTCTCGGCGACGGTTTCCGTGACTTCCTGGAGCGTCGCGGTGACGTCGAGCGCGACGATCTCCGTCCGCGGCGTCATCACCTCGCGCGCATTCTTCTCCGAAAATTCGAACACGGCGTCGAGGAGCGCCGCGTCTTCCTGCTGCATGGCGCCGACTTCCTGACTCTGCTCGACGAGCATCCGAATTTCTTCCGGCGAGTGCACCGCTTCTTCCAACCCGACCGGCGATCCGCCGAATAAACGCATGACCAATGTCGCCGACTTATTCAGCAACCAGGTGAACGGACGGGCGATCCACGAAAAGGCGAGGAGGGGTGGGACCAAGAACTTGGCCCACCGTTCGGGATTGTTCAGCGCGGCCGTTTTGGGGGCGAGCTCACCGAAAACCACTGTCAGGTACGTGACGACGGCCAACGCGATGACGGTCGCGATCGTGACGCGGACCGACGCTTCGACCGCGATCGGGAGCCGCGCCACCGACGTTGTGAATGCGTCGACCATCGCCGATTCGGCGACCCAGCCGAGCCCGAGGCTACAGAGCGTCACGCCCAGCTGGCTGGCGGAGAGCGTCGTCGCAATGTTGTTGGTGGCGCGGAGGGCGATCCGCGCCAGGGGGTCGCCCGACTTGACCATCCCTTCGAGCCGGGTCTTGCGCGACCGGACCAGCGAAAACTCGGCCGCCACGAAGAAGGCGTTGAGGACGACGAGCACCACCACGCCTGCCAAACGTGTTAACATGCCCCGAATTATATCAAAAAAATGACCACCCCGCTCGGTCCGGTGCGGGAAGCGTCACGCGATACGTTCCGGAACGAGACCTGCTGTTGACCCCCGGGACGTGTGCGGGTGATTAAATTTCAGGGCTATGCCAGAACAGCAGATCCGCAATATCGCCATCATCGCACACGTCGACCACGGAAAGACCACACTCGTGGACAAGATGCTCCGTCAAGCCGGCGCGTTTCGCGATAACCAGCAGGTGGTGGAGCGCGTCATGGACTCCAACCCGTTGGAGCGTGAGCGCGGCATCACCATTCTTGCCAAAAATACAGCAGTGTGGTGGCACGACACCAAGATCAACATTGTCGATACGCCCGGACACGCCGACTTCGGCGGTGAAGTCGAGCGCATTTTACGCATGGTCGACGGCGTGTTGCTCGTCGTCGATGCCTTCGACGGTCCGATGCCGCAAACCCGGTTCGTGTTGCGCAAAGCGCTCGCGCTGGGCCGGACCCCGATCGTCGTCATCAACAAAATCGATCGGCCGGGTGCCGATCCGATGCGTGTGCATGATGAAGTGCTCGACCTCTTCATCGAGCTCGAGGCCGATGCGGCGCAGCTCGACGCGCCGGTCGTGTATGCGTCCGCGCGCGAAGGGATTGCGACGATGGACATGAGTGTCACGCCGACCGATCTGTCGCCGTTGTTCGAAACGATCGTGTCACACGTGCCGCCGCCACCGACCGACGTCGACGCGCCGTTCCAGATGCTCGTCTCGACCATCGATCACTCGCCGTATTTGGGGCGTTTGGCGATCGGGCGAATCGAGCGCGGCCGCGTGGCGGTCGGTGAACCGGTCGCATTGCTTCCGATGGAAGGGACCGGTTCTCCGCAGCAGGCACGGGTGACCAAACTGTTTTCGTATGACGGACTCGATCGCGTCGAAACGAATCAGGTATCAGCGGGAGACGTTGTCGCGCTCGCCGGACTCGAAAACGTCGAGATCGGCGCCACGCTGACCGATGTCAATGCGCAGGAGCGGCTGGAAGGAATTTCGGTCGAAGAGCCCACGATCTCGGTCGACTTCCTCGTCAACAATTCGCCGTTTGCCGGAAAGGAAGGGAAGTTCGTGACGTCCCGTCAGTTGCGAGAACGTTTGTATAAGGAGTTGGAGCGCAACGTCGCGTTACGCGTCAATGACACAGATTCGACCGATACCTGGGCTGTGTCGGGACGTGGTGAGTTGCACCTCACGATTCTGATGGAGACGATGCGCCGTGAGGGATTCGAGTTCCAAGTCTCGCGCCCGCGCGTCATCACGAAAGATGGTCCCAACGGCGAGCGGTTCGAGCCCTATGAGGAGCTCGCGATCGACGTCCCTGAAGAGCATCTGGGCGCCGTCATCGAGAAGTTGGGTCCTCGCCGCGGCGAGATGATCGAAATGAAGAATCCAGGGCAGGGGATGACCCGCGTCCTCTACAAAATCCCCGCGCGCGGTCTCTTCGGCTATCGCTCCGAATTTCTCACCGATACGCGTGGGACTGGGATCATTCACCACCGCTTCCTGGAATACGGTCCATGGGCCGGTCCGTTGGCCGGCCGCTCGCGCGGCACGCTTGTTTCAATGGAAGGAGGCGCCATCGTCGCGTTCGCGCTGGCCAATTTGGCCGAGCGGGCGACGCTATTCGTTTCACCGGGTGATCCGGTCTACGAGGGGATGATCGTCGGCGAAAATTCTCGGCCGGGGGACATGGATGTCAACCCGACCAGAGAAAAGAAGTTGACGAACATGCGCTCGAAGTCGACTGACGAAAACATTCAGCTGGAACCGCCACGACTCTTAACGCTGGAGGGGGCCCTGGAGTATATCGAAGAAGACGAGCTCATCGAGGTGACGCCGGCCAGCATCCGGCTCCGCAAACGGTTCCTGAGCGCCAGCGACCGCAAGAAGCTGACGCGCGACGCGAAGCGCGAGCGGACGACAGTCTAATCGGTGAATTCGGAGTTGCGGTAACGGTTGTTTTGCGGTGCGTGTTGATTAGCGTTATCACGCTGTATTGATCCCGAAAATTGCTGTGAACCATCCGTAACGATCATGGAGACGGAACACATGTTGGTGGAAGAGTTCGACTCGATGTTGCCGCTGTGGGCTGAGGCCCCCCTCATGCCCTGGTCCGCGGCCCCGAGCTTCGACGAAGACCCGGAAGATGAAGACCTCGACGAAGATGACGACGAGGACGAGGATGAAGACGACGACCTCGACGAAGATGATGACGACGAGGACGAGGATGAGGACGACGACGACTTCGACGACGAGGATGACGACGAAGACGACGACGATTATGACGATGATGAGGAGGACGACGACGAGGGGTACGATGAAGACCTCGACGAAGACCTCGATGATGGCGCCGACGATTACGACGGCGGCGGGGACGACGACCTCTAAGGAGGGGGGCGGCCAACGGCCGTCACACGTCGGGTCCGGGACGATCGGGACTATATAGAACGAGGGGTGGCATCACTGCCACCCCTCGTTCTTTTTCCCCACCCCAGTCAGTCGTCTCGATCCGTCCGTTCTTTCCGTGTCGCAAATTTTCGTCCTTTGTCCAGCCGTCCTTCGTGTCGTACCGTCCCCTGCGGCCGTCCGTCGAACAAGTCGCGGACGTCTTTCCCAACGAACTCGGCGATGTCCCGGAGGAGCCGCGCGCTCCCCTTACGGTCTCCCCGGAGTACCAGCGTCAGATGGTTATATGAGATTCCCAACTGTGCAGCGGCTTCCGCCATCGTCAGTTCCCGGAGGGTGACGGCCGCCTTGAAGAGTGCCTTGCGCTCCAGGGCAGTCGTCGCCATCTTCGATACCTCAGCGTTGATTTTATAACGGTTATATTCCACGCTACCGTAGCTTATTGCGTTGAATATGATACTCATGGGTATCACGTCAAGGGAAGCATGATACAAATGGAAGACGTCGACGGACAGTCGTTCGGCGACCGCGTACGGCTTTCACGGGAACGGATGCGGACGCCTGAGGGACGCCGATGGACCCAGGACGACTTGGCTCAGGCGCTCAATGTGAAGCGCAACACGGTGAGCCGGTGGGAGAACGGGCGCATGCGTCCGCAAGACCCCGCCATCATCAGCGCGCTGGCGCGCGTCCTCCGGGTGAGCGCAGAGTGGCTGCTGGCGGGCTTCGACAGGGATGCACTGATCGGCAGTGTCCACGAGCGCCCAACGGCCGCGTACGGCATGCATACGTCCGCGGAGTCGCTTCCGGCACCGGCGGCTGATCTCGTTTTCAAATACATCGATCGCCTGCTGTCGAACGGCTGCACGCAGGTGCAGGCGCAGGAGGCGGAGCGGATCTTGGTGTCTGGGGCAATGAATGGGTTGGCGCGGCGCCCGTTCGCGCAGCGGGAGATGAAGGAGATCATCAGCGATATCGACGCGGCGTGGGACTTCGTGAGCCACGTGTTGCGGCGGCACGGGATTCGGGCGTAGTTGCCGGTGAAGTGCGGATACGCCTCGATAGCAAAAAAGCCCCGCTTGCGGAGTTAACCACAAGCGGGGCAAGAACTTATCGGGCTGATAATCCAATGGGCCTGGGAGGAGTTGAACCTCCGACCTCACGCTTATCAGGCGTGCGCTCTAACCACCTGAGCTACAGGCCCGATCCGCTCTCCAATTCCTGCCGATGGCATCTCTCGGGGAGCATCACAACATAGCCGATCCAGCCCTATTCTGGTAGTGCTCGCTGGGCACCACCGGAATAGGGCGTTTTTCTTTCTTCGCGCATTGCCAATCGGCCAGAACCAGCCGGCCCTGGTGAAACAAACATGTGGTGCTCTATTTATGGCCGCACCACTTTTTACCGGAAGATCCAATGATTGCCCGTCAGGCCGCCCTCTCTCGAGTCCAAAAAATTTACCCGACCGTGATTACGGGTTACTCTGTTGGCCGGATTTCTCGTTCACGCACCGGTCGCGCAGGCGCAAACGAAGAGCACCTACTACGATGCAACGTCGAGCCACACATACGGATTCGTGCCAGACGCTACGGGATATTCTTTCACGGTTTCGCTCGCCCCCGGTGTTGCGGGCTTGATCCCATTAGTGTGGAAGCGACGGGTCGTTGCTGCATAATCCTGTTGCTGCGTCACGATAGAGCCGCTGAACAAAAAACTCCCGCTGTGGTAACGCCACAGCGGGAGTAGAGGGGAGGGGGAACCGACAGGCTTATACCGACGCTGTTGCTTTCCGAAGCCACGCGGGGAGCTTACTGATCGTCCGCCCGTACAACTTGTGCTCGTGCGCAATGCGGTGTTTCACCGCCGCGATCAATGCATCACGTTCGGACATCCGATTTCGGCCAAAGCCGAAGTGCACGCGCTTATACGAGCCGCGATCTTCAGCGATGAACGAGACGTACAGTTGCTTGCCAGTATGGCGATACACACCGCGCACGCCGGTCGGGCTCTGACGAACCCACGGAACAGGAAGTCGGCGCGACGTCATGGGGATTTGCGCTTTCTTCATCATCTTGTCGCGCCACGCGATGGCTTTGAGCAGCGCGTTCTTCTTTCCACCTTCCCGGTGATCATACCACGATCTGCTGCGCGGACTGATCGAATAGCATTCGGGAAACTTGACCCGCCATCCGATTGCCTCGCGAGGCCCCTTCCTCCAGTCTGCCTCGATGCGGTACACGTACTTCAATCCGAGCGGATTCTTCGTACTGACCCCGGTTCCTTCTCGTCTAGGACTCTTGATTGTCCCACGATCCAAGATTGGTTTTGGCACCCTCGTCCTCGTGTTAAACAGTAATGGATACGACGTACATGACAGACGCATCCCTGCAGTGGAGGGGGGGCTTTGGGCATGCGTACGGACAAATATGCGGATCCCGGACGCCATACTCAATGCCTACCGCAGAATGCGCGCTAATTGGCGACGTGGTCACGCGCCGTCGCCAGGCAGTTCTCCACAGGTACTCCGGGGGGCTGCGACGGTTCCCGGCCCGACACGAATTTCCGACCAATTGCCGAACATGAGCCGATTTTCATCGAATGCGAGCCAATTTTCGTTTAATTGGTGTGAACTTAGATCCCGCTCGGGTACGTTTCGGGGACCTCGCCGTCGACGCGGACTGGCATGTGGAGCGGCTGGACCGCATGTGTTTCGTCGACGAACATGAAGGCGTCATAGCGGCGCGGCAGGATCGTCGGGACGTAATTCCCGTACCGTTCTCGAGACGGATCGTAGACGACCCCGATCGCGCGGTGTCCCAATGGTGTGTCCAGTGCGGGGACTCCCCCCGAGTCGGAGCCGTCGAACCGCAAGAGCAGGTTACTCCCATCCCCAGCCTCGTGGAGCAGTGCTTCCACGCTCTCCGAATGCGCCGGCGGGACGCGCATCCGTTCCATCGGTGAGCCCCACTCGTCGCTCGCGATCACCGTCCCACGGTGCGTCCCGAACCCGACGAGCACCACGCCGTCGCGTTCATGTCGCTGCCGCACGAGCTGGCCGACGTTTACCATCCCGGCGCGTGCCATGTCGGTGAAGCGGGCGTCGCCCACGTGGGTATTGTGTTCCCAGACGATCGCCTTTGCACGGGGACCGTGATGTGCCATCAGGCGATCGAGCGTATCCATCATGTGGTAGTCACGTACGTTCCAGGACGTCGGACCGCCCCGCACCATGCTCCGATAGTACTGCTCCGCGCCTCGCGCGACGAACGCATTCTGTTCGGCATTGAAGAATGCCTCCGGACCATCTTCGCGATACTCTGCCGCTTTGGCACGGAGCGCTGTCAGGACAGCAACCGCTTCGTCTTCGCAGGAGGTGGGGACGATCGCCGTCGCACGTGCGTATTCCTGGGCGTCGTCCGCGTAGGGCTCGAAACACGTATATGCACCGCGAGCGGCCCTCGCGAACGCCGGGTCGATCCGCTCGAGGTATTCGACGACAGCGGCCATCGATTGCCACAAGGAGTAGACATCGAGCCCGTAGAATCCCACTTGCTGCGACGCCGGCAATGGGGTGTTGTGATGCCGGAGCCACTCCACCAATGCAACCGTTTCCCGGTTCGCCCACATCCACGTTGGCCATCGGTCGAACGCGTGTAACACTGCCTCCGCGCGTTCTCCACTGTCGGGAAAGTCTTTGACATAGCGATTGACGCGATAGCAATCGGGCCAGTCACCTTCAACGGCGATGAACGAGAATTGTCGCTCGCAAATCAACCGTTTCGACAGCTCGGCCCGCCACGTATAAAACTCGTGAGTGCCGTGGGTTGCCTCGCCGAGGAGGACATATTGTGCATCGCCAATCAGCTCGAGAAGCGGGGAGAGATCGGTGGGTGTCTCCAGCGGAAGTGCGATGTGTCGAATGCCAGCCGGTGTTGGAATCATACTACGCCTCCATGCGCCGTCCTGGAGGAGGGGGAAGCTTCATGCCGGGATTCGCGGTGGCAGACGGACGTCCGGCGACATTCAGAACACTTTCATCGCTTGCGTGGAGCCGCGGAAGATTTTGCGCTCTGGAGTTCCTGGCGTCGCACGGGGAGCGTAATGGAGAACACCGATCCGACCCCGAGTGTACTGGTGGCGGTTAGATCCCCACCCATGCCGCGCGCCAGTTGGCGGCTGATCGCGAGGCCAAGGCCGATGCCGTCGATCGGTTGATTGAGACGACGTTCGACTTGCACGAACGGCTCGAAGATGGTGTCGAGCTTGTCGGGGGGAATGCCAACGCCGGTGTCGGTTACACAAATGCGGAAAATGTCGGCGTCGTGCGCACACGAGAGCCGGATCGATCCACCACGCGGTGTGAACTTGATGCTATTGCTGAGGACGTTCAGAACGATCTGACGTAGTTTTTCCTCATCCGCATAGACCGTGACGTCCGGATCATAGCCGCCATACACATAGTTGAGCTGCGCCGCGTGCATTTGTGGCAGCACCATGACTTCGGCTGCCCGTAGTGCGACGTCGACCGACACGTCGCTCATCTGGTAGGTGACCTGACTGGCGCTGAGCTTGGTGAAGTTGAGCACGTCATTGATCAGTCCCAGCAAATGTTGCTGGTTCGTCTTGATCCGCCGGAGCGCCAATGTCTGATCTTCGGTCACTGGACCGTGCACGCCGAGCTCGAGCAGGTCGACGTATCCGCAGATGGCGTTGAGTGGCGTACGGAGCTCATGGCTCATCGCCGCGAGAAACTGGCTTTTCGCCGCATTGGCTGCTTCCGCAGCCCGCTGCGCGGCCTCGGCGTCATGCCGCTGCTGCTCCAGCGCGGCCCGATGGGCACGCTCGGCGGCTTCACCACGTTTGCGGGGCGTAATGTCACGCCAGAAGATGCTCAGCCCACCTGTTTTCTTGTTGGGGTAGGCGTCGATTTCGAGCCAGTTGTCGCGGACTTCCGGAACGACAACGTGATATTCGAAGTGCGCGGCCACCCGGATCGTCATGACGTTCCGGTAGAAGCGTTCGATGTCAGTCCCGAGGGTCGATGGCCAGAGCTCCCAAAAGTTGCAGCCGATGATACTGCTCGCGGGGGCGCCCTGTAGTCGGACCGTGGTGTGATTGACGGTGGTGATCGCCCAATCCGGGGCAACGCCGACGTAGCCATCGGCCATGCTATTCAGAATGTCATCGATGTCGTGGCTGGGGTCTGAAGAGTGCGCGCTCCGCGTAGCGGCTGTCGCCACTCGTTCTGGCTGCCTCTCCGTTGTCCACGTCGTTTCGGGCGCGTTGTCCCGTTCTATGATCGACACTGCACTATCCCCGACAGCATTTCCGCGAATTCATTATGAATTTGACGGGCCGGGGAAAGGTTGGTCACGCGCGATTGTGAGACACGTTCTGTTTTTTCAGGACGGAAGTGTCATGTTTTGAGACAGTGTTTCGTTTGTGAACGGCAATAGTGGCTATCGCGTGGATCCCGCCACGGTGATTGGCGCTAGGGGTAGTGCGATCGCCGAGGGTGGACGATCGGCTCCGGGGCGGGCAACGCGTTGCTGGACCCAGCTGACGACCTCCCCGACGGTTGGTGTGAGGGGTTCGCCCAGGGTGGAGAGCGTTTCGTTGGAGAGCGGCCAGATCGTGACGGTCTGGCCGACCGCGGCGATGAGCCGGAGTGTTTGGCCAACCCCATCCGGGGCATCGTGCACGATTGTCTGGGAAGTGACCATCGATGCGGTGTCGATGCCGACGGTGCGAGGACGGAGGACGAGGGTCGGCACTTTGGCCGCGCCATAGTTGGCGAGCTCACGCGCCGTGGCCTGAGAGGAGGCCGAGGTGTGTACTGAGACGACGAAGGCCAGCGTCGTATCGCTCACGAGCCCGGCGAGAACCGTCGTGGCGTCGCCGATGGTGATGATCCCCGTCTGTCGTGGATCGACATCGTTGCGGCGCCGCAGGGAGTCGAGCGCGAACCGAAGGGTGGCAATGGCGTCGGCCGTTGGGGTGTCATCCGAAGGGCGGCGCACCAGAACGGTGATCCCACCATCGGCGAGCTTGTCGGCGAAGCGAAGTGCTACGGAAATGTCGGCGTTCGTGGTGACGATGATCGCGCCGGGGGAGCGGGCGATACTGTCCCGCACATTTGTCTCTCTCTGGGGAGGTGTTTGCGCGTGGAGCGAGCGCGATACGACAGCGGCACACAGATGCGCGACAATCGCGATCCTGGGGGTGCCGAGCATTCGGCGCAAGAAGGGCGAAGCACTTGCACGGACAGACGATGAAAGTGCGAAGAGGTGCATACGGGGCGGGGAAAGGAGGCTCGCGCCACGAGATCATTAAATCCGTGGCGAAATCCGTGCGACGTGTGGAGCGTACCGACGTGGTACACGATGCGTGGCGAACGTCATGGTGCTACACGCACCCTAGTCACGATCGCGTCACGAAGTCGCTCGCCGGTTCTGGCGGCGCGTTTTACTGATTGTGACGGAGTCGTGACGTGCCGACGCTCGTCGGACACGAGCGGCTGGCACATCGTTCAAGGCTGGCTTCTTTCACCCCTTTTCTTATGCGCGCTTTTGTGAAGATGATGCACGTTCCCCGTATCGCCGCACGTGCCACGTTCAAGCTCATCGCTGGTGTGAGGAGTGTGGTATTCGTCGCGAGTGTCGTGGGAGCGCAGATCGCAACAGCGCAGATCGCGACAGCGCAGATCGCGACAGCGCTGCAGGCACAGGCTCGCGCGTCGGCGAACGCCTCGACGAACACCGCCGCAAACGCGCGTCCGCGACTCATCGTCTTTCTCGCGATCGATCAAATGCGTACCGATTATTTCGCGCGGTTCGGGGCGGAGTTGCACGGCGGGCTTGGACGATTGATGCGGCAAGGGGCATTCTTCACCAACGCGATGCACGATCACGCCATTACCGAAACGGCGCCTGGTCATGCCTCGATGTTGTCGGGGCGATTTCCGGTACATACTGGCATCGCGTCCAACGCGGCCGGTGTGGGCGATTCGACCGCACCGTTGATTGGATCGGCGAGCCTTGGTGCGTCGCCGCGGCGATTTCACGGGACGACGCTGGTCGATTGGCTTTGGAAGGCGGATAGCGGAAGCCGCGTGTTGTCGATCTCGCGAAAAGATCGGGCGGCGATCTTGCCAGTTGGACGTGGGAAGCGGGATGTGTATTGGTATACGCCGGAAGGGAATTTCACGACCAGCACCTACTATCGCGACACACTGCCAGCGTGGCTGACGAGGTTCAACGCGATGCATCTTCCGGCTTCGTACGCCGGACGTGTGTGGACACCATTGTCGGAAGAGGCGGGGACATTCTCCCATCCGATTACGTTGAGCAACGCCGATGTGCCGGCCAAGCTGCCCACGGTTCCATGGATGGACGAAGTTACGCTCAACGCCGCATTGGCTGGTGTTCGGGCCATGGAATTGGGAGCACCACGGGGTGGGGAACAGCACACGGATTTGCTCTCGGTTTCGCTGTCGACGACCGATGCGGTCGGACATTTGTACGGTCCAGACTCGCCGGAGATCCGCGATCAAATCCTTCGGCTCGATGGATTTTTGGGCGCGTTTCTCGATTCGTTATATGTGATCCGCGATTCGTCCTCGATCGTCATCGCGCTGACGGCCGATCACGGTGTCGGTCCGATTCCGGGGACGAAGTCGTTGGATCCGAACGACAAAGGACAGTACGTGAACGTCGCGCCGCTCGAAGAGCGTTTTCGGATTGGGCTGCGTCGTGCGGGAGTCGCTGGCGACGCCATCGAGTTGGGGAATGTCGTCACGGTGAATCGTGCCGCGCTCGCCGCGAAGCAGGTGAACGCGGATTCGCTCATTGCGGCGATTCGCGATTCGTTGCGGGCGAAGCCAGGGGTGTTGCGCGCCGATCGGATCAGCGATTTACAACACACCGATACGGTGCACGATGCCATCGCTCGGCGTTGGCTGCACATGTTCGACGACGATTCGACGGCGGCGTTGGTCGTGACGTTGCAGCCGTACTGCTATTGGGGGTTGTTGCAGGGCGGTGGTGAGCACGGGAGCCCGCATGATTACGACGCGCGTGTGCCGGTGATCTTTGTCGGGCGGGCGTTCATGCCGGGGCGTTATGACGGTGACGCGCGCGTGGTTGACATTGCGCCGACGTTGGCGGCGGTCGTGGGTGTTACGCCATCAGAGCCGACGGATGGGCATGTGTTGTCGAATGTGTTGCATCCGACGTCCGTGTCGGCAGCGCCACGACGGTAGCCCCGGCAATACAGCGACTGCCGCGATTCAGCGAAGTGCCGCTGTTGCCGTATCGACGTCGGCGTAGGTAATGATTGCGGCACGTGCGGTGATGGTTCCGGCGTGCCGCAATTGCATCGTGACATCCGCGGAGTCACCCGCCTTCATCGGCTTGACGTCGAACAGCATCACGTGATAACCGCCGGGCGCAAAGGTGATACTCTTACCGGCCGCGAGCGGTAAGTGCGACACCGCTCGCATGGTCATCGACGACATGGCGTTGCCGGACATCGACATTCCGGCCATGTCGTGCGCCTGATGTATGGCGTCGTGGCTCGTGGTGTCCGCCGAACCGGAATTGTGCTGCGTCTCGTGCATCTCCGCGCGCCCCGCGACGGAGACGGTGAGCGCGGTGAGAGTATCGTCGATCGACGTTTCGTTTTCGACCTTTCCGTACAGCACCGCCGATTCCCCGGCGGGAATGACGACGTATAAGTGCGACGCGTGCACCGTGGCATCACGGCACCCGAGTGCCGAGAGCACGATGGTGCTGGTGACGAAGGCCGTCGTTTGGAGAGATCTCCGAAGTGGCCTCCAGGGGGCCAGAAAGAGTCGAAAATGCATTGGGGGGAAAATAATCGTCCCTAGTTCAAGGGGCTTCGGGGTATCTATCTTTGAAGATCCACATTCGTGAGCGCATCATGGGACGGGTATCGCAAGTCATACGCATTGGGGCCGCGGTTGCTGCACTTGGGGGAATCGTATCGCCGAGTGGCCGCCTGGCCGCCCAGAGTGTCAACGATACGACGCCTGAGCCTGTTCTCTCCGGGGCAAGCGCCGAAGCGGTGACGGCGGTGCGGCGGCTGTATGACCGGGAAGAGTATGGCGCCGCGGTTGCTGCGGCCGACACCGCCATGCGTCATGGTGCCGGGTCGACAGAGCTCCAATCGTGGCGGCTGGCGGCGTTGGCGGCGCATCCCGTCGGTACGGCATCGCCAATTCGGACCGCGCGCCGGATGGCTTGGATGCATGTCCGGTCGCCGTGGGCGTGGATGGGGTTGGCAATGACGACGGCCGCCGTTCCTGATTCGGCCGCGGTCACGAAGGAGGCGGCGACCAAGCTGGTCGCCTTGCTCCCGAACGATCCCACCGCTATCGCGATGGCGGCCCGAGCGCTGCGCGAAGGGGGGCAGCTCGCCGAGGCGCAGAGTGTTTTGGGGAATGGTGGGGGGGCGGCGCGAACTTCCGCGCCCGTGTTGGTCGAAGTCGCGTCGACACTCGCGGCGCAGGCCAGTCACGATCCGGCGCACGCCACGGCATTGACCGATTCGGCGATTCGCGTGTACGCGGCGGCCCGTGCCCAGGACAGCATGAGTTTCCCAGCATCATACCGTGCCGGAATGCTTCTGCTTCAGAAAGGTGACACCGTGGGGGCCTATCCGTTACTACGGCATGCGGCGTCGTTGAGTGAGTCCGTCCCTGCGCATGCCGCATTTTGGCGTGCCGGTCTCTCACTCACCGGGGCTGACGCCGCGGCGGCGAAGACCGCCGTCCAGGACGACATGGCGCGGCTGCAACAGCAGCATCCCGGCGACGCGGACGTCCAAGCGGCAGTGGCGGCGCAGAAGCGCTAAATTTTCCGGGTGACGCCTCCTCTCACCCGCCCGACCCCCGTTCGCAGGCCGTCGGTGCTCGACGCCACCATGAGCGTCGAGACGCCCGAACAGGTGATGCTGACGTATACCCTCGCGGGGTTCGGTTCGCGAGCGGTCGCGACGGTGATCGATACGCTGATCATCGGGATTCTCATGTTCGGCATCACCGTGGCCTTCAGCGTCCTCGTGGGCGACATCGTTGGCCCGCACATCGCCACGGATCAGAGCCGGTCGTGGGCCATCGCGCTTGTCTTTTTCTTCGAGTTCGCGCTGTTTTGGGCGTATTACGTCGGATGGGAAGCGCTGCATGATGGCCAAACGCCTGGGAAGCGGCTTCTCAATTTGCGAGTGGTTCAGGAGGGAGGATATTCCGTCACCTTTGCCGCATCCGCCGTCCGGAATCTCCTGCGCATCATCGACATGCAGCCGGGATTCACTTATCTCGTGGGGAGCACGTCTATGCTCGTCACCACGCGAGGACGGCGCCTGGGAGATCTCGTGGCGGGGACGTTTGTCGTTCACGAAGGGAAGCGGCGTAACGACGCAGTGACCGCACCAGTGGCTGGTGCCGTGGCGGCGGCGCAAGGACCGATGTTGACGCCGCGGTTGCGCGATCAAGAGTTCGATGTGCTCGAACGGCTCGTAGCGCGGCTGGAGGAGTTGGAGCCGGAGGCTGGCCAGCGCCTGGTGCGACAGCTCGCGAAGCAGTGGTCGGCGCATCTGGATGCGGATGCGTTGAACAATCGTGAAGCGTTGATCGATTTGTTCAAACGCGAACGGCGCGCGCGGATGACGAGCGTCGCGGGGCGCAGCGATACCGGAACGCAACGCGAGCGCCACGCGATCGTCGCGCTCGGGATGGACCGCTGGACCGAGTTCGGAACGATGCTCGATGCGGTGCGCCGGTCGGGACTGCGGACATTCACTCCGGTACAGGTCTCAGATTTCGTCGAACGGTATCGCCAGCTCACAGCGGATTTGGCGCGTCTCCAGACGGCGTCGCGTGGGCAGCCGTCCGACGCCATGTTTTTTGTTGGACGATTGGTGGCGGGCGGGCATGCGGTGTTGTATCGGCGTCGCGTGCGTGCAGTGGCAACGACGCTGCGGTATCTCGGTGACACGATACCGAGGGAGCTGCGGAGATCGGGCGGGTACATCGCGCTTGCGGCGTTGCTCTTCTTCGGTCCCGGGATCACGGCGTATGTCGTGGCCGCATCAAATCCGAAAGCAGCGGCGACGTTCGTTCCGCCGGTTATGTTCGAACGTGCGGAGCACGGACGCGACAATCTTCGGCGGCACAAAGGGTACATCGACGTTTCGCCGGCGGAACGTCCCATCATGGCCAGTCAAATCATCGCGAACAACGTCAAGATTGCGTACGCGGCGTTCGCCTTTGGAATCACCGCGGGAATCGGGACGATTCTCATGTTGGTGCTCAACGGCGTGATGATCGGGGGCGGGATGGGAGTCTTCGCGGCGAAGGGCGTCTCCATTTTGCTCTGGGCATTCGTGGCGCCGCATGGCGTGCTGGAATTGTCGGCGATTTGCATCGCGGGCGGAGCGGGACTCCTCATAGGTTCCGCGTTCGTACTTCCGGGCGAGATGACCCGGCGCGACGCGCTCGTGGACCGGGGGCGTCGCGCGATCACGCTCGTCGCGGCGGCGACGTTGTTCCTGTTGGTCGCTGGGACGATTGAAGGGTTGATCTCGCCGCGCGTGTGGCCCATTCAGTGGAAAGTCGCGGTCTCGATCGCGACCGCCGTCGCCATGCTCACCTATCTCTCGCTCGGATGGCTCCGGCGAAATCCTTCCGCGCAACAATCAGAGCGCGGCGCGGTCCTTTAGCTCGAGATACCGGTTGATCACGGCGGCGGTCATCGCGCGAGGCGGTGTATCCAACACCGAGACGCCGCGTTGCCGCATCCGTTCCAATGCGTCGGCACGAGCCAGGAGAAGCTCTTCCGCGGCGACGGCATCATATAGCGTATCGAGCGACGCCGTAGGAGAGGGAACCGCGGCGCGCACAAGCTGGTCGTTACTCAACGCGACGACCAAGGGGACGTGTCGTTGCGCGGTATGAACGGTGTGCGCGATGACAGCCCCCGACGAACGCGGATCGACGACGTCGGTGAATAGCACGATCATCGACCGGCGCCGCTGACGAGCCGCCAAGGTTTTGAATGCGCCGGCGTAGTCGGGTTCGCTCAGCGTCGCGGCCGCGGTCGTCAACGCCGCGCGGATTTCCTTGCGCGCCGCGGCACCGCGCTGTGGAGCGACGTATGCGCGAACATCGTCGTTGAAGACGATGAGCCCGACACGATCTCCCCCCGCGAGCGCGACATCCGCCAGTAGCAACGCTGATGACAGCGCATATTCGAAGCGTGGACGGTCGCCAGCATATTGCGTCATCATGCGTCCGGCATCGATCGCAATGACGAGCGTCTGGCCTTGTTCGACGACGAACTCTTTGGACGTCATGCGCGTGCGTCGCGCTGTCGCTTTCCAATCGACGTGCCGCGGGTCATCGCCTGGAACGTAGTCGCGTAATCCGCCAAAAGATGCGCTGGCGCCACGGAGGCGGAGTGCACGGGCGCCCGCGACGCGTGTCCGTCGTTGCAGCGCTTGGAGGTGATGCCCACGAGCTCCCGCCACTGATGGCATGACGGTGATCTGGTCGTCAGGAGTGTATCGGAGTGCCCGTTGTACGAGGTCGAGAGGGCCAGAGACCCGAAGTACGATGGGGCCCACCTCATGCACGCCTCGATTGCGTCCCGTGAGCGCAATGATCGCGTCTGCGCTCTGCCGCGCCGGAATCTTGAACAGACGCGGGGTCACCGTGTACTCTCCGACCGCGCGAGGGATCGCATCGAAGAGCGCGACTTTCAAGGTGCGGCGCGTGTGGTGGAGGATCGTATATCGTCCTTCGATCGTATCGCCGACGCCGACCGATGGCGGTAGCGTACGATGGACCTCGACCGTTCGTGCGTTCGGCGTGAAGAGCAGGTCGATCACGACGAGGAATAACACCATCGCGATCGCGGCGATCGGAACGACGGTGACGTCGGTCCATCGCGAGAGCAACCACAACGGCGCCAAGAGCGCGACGACCAGCGTCAGGCGTCGCGTCGGAAGGTACCGTGTCAACAGTTCGCGCGGACGCCGAAACAGGCGTTGCGAGAAGCGTTGCCGAGAGTGTTCCATGCGTTCCAAAAGGATGGTGCTCGATTATTGTGGCGCGGGGATCCGGCGCAACACGCCATCGAGGACTTCGTCGGCGGAACGCCCTTCGACTTGCAGCTCCGGTGATACGAGGAGCCGGTGCCGGAGTGTCGGGACCGCGACATTCTTGACGTCGTCCGGCGTTGCGTATGTGCGTCCCGCGAGGACCGCCGAGGCGCGGGCGGCGCGGAACAGCGCGACACTCGCGCGCGGCGACGCGCCCAACGTCAGCGCGACATCTTCACGTGTGGCGCGAACGATGTCGGTAATGTAGGCACGAACCGACGGCTCTACGTTGACCTCGTCCGCTGCCGCTCGCACCGTCGCGATCTCACTCTCCGTCAATACGGGAGCGATGGTTCCGAGACGTTCCGCGTCGAATCCCGTCGCGTACCGATCGAGAATGCCAAGCTCGGCGTCCCGAGTCGGGTACGGGACTTTCACGTTCATCAAGAAGCGATCGAGCTGTGCTTCGGGGAGCGGATACGTCCCTTCGTACTCGACCGGGTTCTGCGTGGCGAACACGGTGAATGCGCTTCCCAGTTGTCGAGTTTCGCCGTCGACGGTGACTTGTCGTTCCTGCATGGCTTCGAGGAGCGCGGATTGCGTCTTCGCCGGGGCGCGGTTGATCTCATCCGCCAATAGACAGTCGGTGAAGATCGGCCCCGCCCGAAACTCGAAGGCGCGCGACGTTTCGCGGTACACGCTCACGCCCGTGACATCCGAGGGCATGAGATCCGGCGTGAACTGAATGCGGCCGAAGCGGACGTTGAGGGCGCCGGCGAGGACGCGCACCAATAGCGTCTTGGCGGTCCCTGGAACCCCTTCCAGCAAGACATGTCCACGGGCGAGATACGTGATCAGCACTTCGTCGATGACGGCATCCTGGCCGACGATGACTTCTGCGACGCGAGCGCGGACACGCCCCATGGCAGCGGCGACTTCTTGAATGTTCATTGTGCGGTCATTGAGTGTTCGATGCGGCCAATCGCTTGGCCCGCGTGGAGAAAGGCCTCGTCCGAGACCGTCGTATGGAGTGCGTTCGTGACTGCTTGGGTATCCTGTGGATCGATGCGATAGCGCGTGGTGATCGCATCGAGATACGTGGTGTTGGCCGTATCTTCGCTGCTTCCCGTGCGATTGAGTCCCATGGGATGGCGCCGGCGAAGCCCACGCATGAGGCGGCGCGCGCCGAGCCGGGTGGCGTGAATTTGCGCGTACGCGCGGGCGAGCGCATCGACGTGCTCCAAGGGTGAACGCCGTTGCCGGATCAGGATCGGTGTTGGGGGGATGGCACGGGCTCCTACCGCGACGAGCAATATCAACGCAGCGCAAACGAGTTGCAGGACGACTCGGCCCAACGGTGTATCTGTCAGGGCGCCGAGGACGACCGTGAAGATGTTTCCCCGATCGCTGCCGTAGCCTTGATGATATTCGTCGAAGATGATCTGCTTACTCGATGGCGCCATCCATTCGATGGCACGGAGCACGCCGAGCCCCGGGCGTCCGTCGGCGAAGATGTCGTTGTTGAGCAACATTCCATACGAGATGACGGCGACGCGTCCGGCGCCGACACGTCGTCCGGCCATGACGGTCGTGGCGCTGAGGGAATCGTCGACCCGCTCGGGTGGTTCGGTCGTCTGCCAGAGAAAGACGACGTGCGAGTCGTCCAACAGCGAATCATCTTTGGCGGGGGCGAAGCTGACTTGTGTCCACGCCTGGACTGGGCGCGGACGCATGAGGCGGCGCCATGGTGAAAGGCGGCTGGAAATGGGACGGCTCGCCCTATCGCCCGCGGCATGGAGTCGTTGGTTCCAGACGACGCCTGTCTTGGGAGCTTCCACCCACATTCCGAACGGCGCAAGGAATGATGAGTCCATGGACGCGACGATCAATCGCGCACCATGCCGCACACCGCGTGCAACGATGCTGTCTTCGTCGTCGGTGAGCGGGATCGGCGGAGCGAGAATGACATAGACCGCCGACGTGTCGAGCTCTTTCGTGAACGGCGACGTCTGTCGCGACGTTTTCCATCCCAGCGCTTGCAACATCTCATAGACGCCAGCAGCCCCCCCAGGGCGCTTGGAAAACGACGTCAACTGGCCCGTATCGAAGCTGTTGTCGTCGGGTGGCGTGACCAGATAGACTATGGCGATGAAGATGAGCACCGTCGGAAGAATGATCTTCGGACGAAGCCATCGCGCGTATCGGGACGGCTTCGAGCCGCTCGGCGCATCGGGGGCGATGGCCGTCATGCCGCCGCTCTCCGTTGGACGATGATCGGTTCCGCGATCTCACGAAGCGCGGCGTATCGCGCCGCGTCGCACGCGCCATCGCGATAGACGACGACTTCGTACAGGCGCACGAAGTTCGTGAATTGATCGAGCAACGGCGATTGGCCGCGACGACGCAGCTCGCGGACATAGTCGCCCGTGGTTTTGGAGGGGTGGAACCGGACGAGCCCTCGCACGACGAGCGATCGCACGAAGGCTTCATACAGTAAATGTGCGGCACGTGTCGTATCGCCCGCCCCCGCGGCGCGGAGCGACTCACGCCAGAGGTCGGCGACGTTTTCTCTCGAGAGCCTGAGCCGGGCTTCGCCGTGTGGAGTTCGGTAGTGTTCCCAGAGCCGATAGCAGAAATAGGCGACGAGCACGGCCGGCACCGCGTACAAAAAGATCTCCACCACGCGTGAGGCGCCAGGGATCCGGCCGATCGCATGCGCGATGCGGGCGATGGCTTCCATGAGCCATAGCCAAACCTTGGCGAGGAGCGAGTTTCGAATCGACTGACGATATCCTCGATCGGACAATACCGCGTCGATGACCCGCCCGACGGAGTCGGCGGGAATACTCACGCCGTATATCGAGGGCGTCTCGTGATGTTCGTGTGCGCGGCGTCATTGCCGCGCACACCATGCTCAGGTGCCCCGTGACCGTTCACGCGACTGCTGGCGACGACGGTGGGGTGGTCCCGAGCGATTTGGCCATGAGCTCGACGTCCAGCCCTTCTTTGCGAATTCTCGCGTCGTAATACTGGACGACCATCAACGCGGGGAATATCGGAGAAAGCAGTGCCGACGCAATTGCTTGAATAATCGCCGCGATATATGGGGAGTGGAGCATCGTCGTCGTGAGTCCCACGATGATGCCAAGCACCATGCTGACCACGAGAATTCCCAGGAACCCCGCGAGCGAGATACCGAGGATCCTGGCCTTACTGTCGCGGCACAAGGTGTAGGATCGTGACATCGACGCGATTGCCCCCTCGTCTTCGACAACGATCACGACCCAGGTCACGAAAAAGAATGCAAAGAAGATGAACCCAGGGATAATCAGCGCGACAAGGCCCAAGGCGACCACGAACCACATGGCGAAGGACGACAAAAAGAGTGCGACACTGTGGGCCAAGCCGACAGAAAGCGCACGTCCCACGTCGATTTCCTCGCCTTTATAGGCGGCACTGAGTGCTTGAATCAACGCGCCGTTGATCACGAGCCAGGCAATCCCGACACAGATTCCGAGAATTATCGCCGCGAACCCACCCACGATCGACCCGGAAACGCCGGCGTTCCGGTGCGGGACGATGAGCTGCAAGAGGAATTGCGGCACGATCCCAATGGCACAAATGCTCAACAAGGCAGGGAACTGCGAACGGATCAATTGGAGCGCAGCATCAATGAGCTCGGTCCCACTGCGCGCGCGGTACGACCCAGCGTCCATACGATCCTCGTGGGTAAGGGTACGATCATCGTACGG
>Ga0105241_10000343_pt1 | contig 35356 bp, 28 predicted proteins | sample KBSC64metaG_FD_80422 | JGI IMG/M metagenome (GOLD analysis project Ga0105241, IMG submission 80422) | Corn rhizosphere microbial communities from Kellogg Biological Station, Michigan, USA - KBS C6-4 metaG | ecosystem: Host-associated > Plants > Roots > Rhizosphere > Soil | place: Michigan, USA... | reverse complement strand
GGATCCGCCGCAGTGGGTGACGGTCGACCTGCAGGACAAGAAGATCGCCAAATCGACTCCATTCCCTAAAGGCTACGACCAGGGATTTGGTTTTGCGGCCACTTACAAGATCTCGCCAGACGGCAAATTGCTGTACGTCTTCGATGACGACATCGTCGTATTTGACTTGGCCACGCTGAAGGAAGTCGATCGGATTGCCTTGGCGAAGCCGGAGTATCCAGGCGCATCGCCGTACCGGCTGCAAGCGAGTGACGACCCCAACGATGTTCCCGGGGAGGTGACCAGCGTTTTCACTTCGGTGGATCCGATCGTTCATAAAGAGACGTTGGGACTGGCCAAGATTAACCTGGCCACCCATGAAGTGAATTATCAGCCGATCGGTCCCGCATTTCCGATGGTGGGATTCACACTCACGCCAGATCGCAAATTGGGATATTCTCTGATGATCAACCGGACTGGCGGGAACCGCGAGGCGGAATGGTGGGTCTGGGATATCGCGACCCAAAGAGTCATTAAGAAGGTATCGGTGCCCGCGCGCATCAGCTTCCGTTTTGGTATGAGCAGCGACGGCAAGAAGCTATATCTGTACGGAGCCGGCTCGTCTATCGAATTCTTCGATGCGGAGACGCTGCAATCGCAGAAGCTGCTCTTGCTCAACAAAGACACGACGACAAACTTGATCGTTCTGGCGGGAAGTTAGCCGCCGGCAATGGAGCCGACTAGCGCAGCTATCGCCGAATGGCGGGCCTACCGTCGGCTCTGGGTATTTCTTCGTCCCTACTCACGCCAGCTTGTGCTGGTCCTTGTGGTGAGCTTGATTGGAACGGCTCTAAGCCTGGTCCAGCCGTTCATTTCGAAACTGCTGATAGACAAGGCTCTGCTCCGGAAGGACTTTCACGCCCTGATCTGGATCGCGGGTCTGCTGTTCATCGCCACCGTAGCCGGATTCGGGCTCAACATCCTGTCGAGTTACCGCTATGTCACGGTGTCCGCATCCATGTTGTTCGACATGCGGCTGGCGCTATTCCGCCACCTGCAGGAGCTATCGCCGCGCTTCTACGTGCGCTACCGGCTGGGCGATTTGATGTCGCGGCTCAATAACGACATGGGTGAAGTGCAGCGCGTGTCCGCGGATACCCTGCTTTCAATCCTGAGCAATGTGGTCTTTTTCATCGGCAGCGTCGTTCTGATGCTGGTCCTCAACTGGAAGCTGTTTCTGGTGAGCGTACTGCTGGTGCCGGCTTGTCTGTGGACCTTTGCCCACTATCAGCGAAGGCTGACGGCGTTAACCAAAGAACTGCGCGAGCGCAGCGCCGACCTGGGAAGTTGGTTCGTGGACACGATCCTGGGCATGCGCGTAGTGGTTTCCCTGCGCGCCAGCGAGCATGAAGTGGGCCGCTTCCGCCAGCGCAACGATGCGTTTGTCGAAACCATGCTGGGCGTGCAGGTGGCTTCCTTCCTCACCGGGGCCCTGCCGGGAACCATTTTCACTGCGTCCACTTCCATGGTTTTCCTCTACGGCGGCTATCAGATCATTGAGGGCACCATGACCATTGGGACCATGGTCGCTTTCATGGCGTATCAAACACGTCTGTTGTCGCCCATTCAAAACCTGATGGGCTTGACGTCCAGCTTGGCGTCCGCCCGCGTATCGTTGGGGCGCATCTTCGAACTCATGGATACCGCTCCGGAAGTTCGGGAACGGCCCGGAGCCGTTCGATTGGCGGCTGTGCGCGATTCCATCCGGCTTGAGAATGTGTCCATCCGCTATGACCGCCATCCGGTTCTGCGGGATGTCTCGCTCAAGATACCGGCCGGCAGCTTCTGCGCGGTCCTGGGACCCAGCGGAGTTGGTAAATCGACGCTTGCCGATCTGCTGGTCCGGTATCTCGATCCCGACCAGGGGCGCGTTCTCTTGGACGGAACCGACATTCGCCACCTCTCGCTCGAAGACCTGCGCCAGCAAGTGGTTCTGGTGGATCAGTCGCCATTTCTGTTCCACGCCAGCATTGCCGAGAACATCGCGTATGCGTTCCCCGGAGCGACGCAGGAAATGATTGAAGAGGCCGCCCATGCTGCCGGGCTGACCGAGTTTATCGCGCGCCTGCCGGAAGGCTACCAGACACTTACCGGCGAGCGCGGACTCGCGGTTTCCGTCGGCGAACGTCAGAGAATCGCACTCGCCAGGGCTCTGCTCCGGCGACCTAGCGTGCTGATCCTGGATGAGCCGACGGCCGCGCTCGATGCTGACACCGAAAGCTTGGTCGCTTCGAATCTGCGTGGCGCATTGCGAGGAGGGACGCTGATTGTGATCACGCACCGTCCCGCGCTCGCCGCGATTGCCGACACCGTCATTACTCTCCAAGACGGGAGGGCCGAGATCCGTTATGAGTGCGAGTCCACAGTTGTTGCCTGACGGCGACGGTCCCCTCCCTTTTCCCGACTCCTCCGGGCAGGGAATACGCGTGGCCGTGATCGATAGCGGCGTAAATCATAACCACCCTCACATCTCGAGCGTCGCGGGCGGTATCGCCATTGGCCTCGATTCTGCCGCGGACGCGAGTTCTTATGTGGATGTGCTGGGACACGGTACCGCGGTGATGGCGGCCATTCAGGAAATAGCTCCCGCCGCTCAGTACTTCGCCGTCAAGCTATTTCACAATTCCTTGCGAACCAGCGCCGATCATCTACTGGAAGCGGTCGAGTGGGCCATCGACAACCGCATGGACCTGATCAACCTGAGTCTGGGGACCCGCAACCCGGATCACGCCCCGCGCTTCGCGCCTCTAATCGAACGTGCTGCCGCGCGTCGGACTATCCTAGTTTCCGCGCTTGAAGCTGAAGGCCAACGATGCTTTCCGGGATCGCTTCCGGGTGTCGCAGGCGTCGGCGTGGACTGGGAAATCGGCCGCGATTCCTATCGCATCAAATCGTCTTCCGGGGGCCTGCAATTCTTTGCGTCCGGCTATCCGCGTTCGCTGCCAGGCGTGCCCCGGAAGCGCAACCTGAGCGGAATCAGCTTTGCGGTCGCCAACATGACGGGCCTGATCGCGCGAGCTTGCGAGGGTCTCGAGGAGCGCTCATTGGGAACTCTTCGCGGTGCCCTGATCACAGAATCCGCCCGGCTCAATTCGCAGGCGGCACGGTAATATAGACCGCGACGATCATCTCGCTCGACCGGGTCGGTATGTTCCCGGAATGATACGGACGCGAATCGTCGCGGTACGGGAACTCCTTCGGAAACGCTCGGATCCCTCCGTAAATGTAGCCGGCCAGCGCTCTCTTGCCGCGCAGGGGGCGCAGGTCGAATACCTCCGCTTCAGGACGGATGCGTTCCATGCCGGGTGCCGGTAGAAACGCCGCGTTAGTCCCGAGATACCCGGGCAATCGGTTGGAGGGTTGCACTACTTCATACGTTTCCTGCGGGCCGCGGACCAAAGTCGTCATTTGGTCGATCCACTGTAAGCCATCGAAGTACACGGCTTCGGACTTGGAGCCTACGCGTGGGGCGGCTTGAAACTCAGCGCGGTCCTCATTCCAGTTCCACCGGCTGATGCCTCCGAAAAAAGTGGTGAGCATCGTGTTCGAGTCGGGATCGAAGAATGCAAGCCTGGCGCACGAGTACCCGCTCATCTTCTGTTCGTAATCCTCGGCGACACGCGGCGGCCTGGCGGCGCTCCAGTAGATGGGCTTGGAAAACCCCAGTTGATCCTGGGTAAATACGCCTCCATAAGCCGCCGCACCCAGCGTATGTCCATCCGGTTGGATCGTTAGGGTTGCATTGAGGTCGCGGCGCGCGAACTCAGGATCGGTATAACTCTCGACCAGCGCCACGCCCAGTCGTCCGGGAACGTCGCGTGTAACGCGCAGCTTGCGGATCTCGCCGGTATACTGCTGCGACACCTTGGGAGTGCTTTTCTCCTCCGCTGCTTCGAAATCCCGATACGAGCCCGTGAAAACGTGGCCGCCGATGAGGTAGAACAGGCCGTCGTCGAGCTTCATCAGCTCGCCACCGGCCGCTTGAACCAAGGGACTTTTCGTGTAGGTAATCGCCTCGGAGAGATCACTTCCCTCGGTAATTGCCTTGACCAAAGAAGGCAGGTGCACCGCGGATAGAAGAGGATATGTGCGCCACGCGCCGGTGGCATCCTGACCATATCCGCCCGCAAGATATAGCGTCTCCTTATCTTGAAAGAATGCCAGGTTGCTGGACATCCACTGGTCCTTCACTTCGCCGAACGATGCCGGAAGCTTCCTCAGGGGAACGCTCCACGTCCGCGCGATACCGGTAGTGGAAGGTTCTACGATCCAGATTTTATCATTGGCGCCGGAGCGGGGGAAATCCGCCTCCTGTCCGCCCACGCCGTGATACCCGGTGGTGCGTCCGGCAATGAAAATCCACTTGCCGGCCCATTCACCCCAGGCGAAGGACTGGAGGCGCGGCGCGCCGGGGAATCGCGCACTTACGTCCTCGGATGCCTCGATAGTAAACGGAACTGGATGCGGTGTGCTGGCTGCCAGAAACGTGCCGACAAGAATAGCGGCGCAGCCCGCTAACCTGGAAAAGGTCATGGCCCGACTCTCCTCTTAAACTGGGTAGCCTGCGAGGAAGGTCAACGGGGTCGCAGTGACCCTATTATAGCTGTAGCTTCCCTCGGTTTCCAGAGTTTTGTTGGACTGTCCGTGGCGGATTCCCAAACTCTAGCGTTCAGCATCCGCCAACGTCACGGCCGGAGCAACTATCGATTGACGAGTTCGAGAGAGATACGTCTTGTGGACAATCCTCCACTTTAGTGGTGAAGCGCACAGGAAAACGCGCTACGAGTTGGGCTCGACTTGTCATGCAACCGACCGGTTACATGACAAAACATTCCCTAGCTCAAGCGAGTTTCGCCGCTACGCTAGGGCGCTGGGAGCCGTAAGCGATCGTGTAAATGGCGATCTTGGCGGCCACAGCAAGGCTACTCCTCTGGTTGTCCAGGCTGGACAAAAGAATTCTGCTTCCGCTCCCGTGCGGAGTTGTGCCGCTCCCGGGGGCGGCGGGCCTGACCACTCCATCCAACCCGAGCTACCACCGTATTCAGGCCATGCCGGCTCCAGCTTCACCGGCTTAGTCCGCATGCTAGAGATGCCATTTACTAAACAGCGCACGGCGTCCTGGAGATTGTCGCGATCCTTCACAATCTGTTCTTTCTCATCGCGCCGGTAGAGCCGGCGCTCCTCCAGGTATTTCGTAAGGGATGGAAACACCTTGAGGCGTCCGGAGTTCATCCGGACAGTCCCGGCGCTGCGCTAAAGCCGATGCCGGTCCCGGTCCTGCCCCCTGGTACTCGATTTGCGAAGTTTTCTCCGGACGGCCGCTGGCTGGCGTACGGTTCTGAGGAGCCGCAGCGAAGCGAAGTGTACGTGTCTCCCTTCTTACGCCCGGGCGGTAAGCGGCAGATCTCGACCAAGGCATCAAGCCGCGCTGGCGTCAGGACGGAAAGGAAATATTCTACCTTTCTCCGGACGGACGGCTGATGGCGACGGAGGTCCGCATCAGCGGCGAATCCGTGGAGGTGGGCGCAACCCACGCCCTCTTTGGCGGGATTCCCACTGGCAATGGCTACGGATACGACATCTCTGCGGACGGCCAGCGCATTCTAGCCACCGTTGGGAAGGATCATAAGCCGAGCGAGCCGATCACGCTGGTCCAGAATTGGCTGGCGGGGTTGAAGAAATAGCACGGTCGCGACCTAGTGGAGTAGAGCAGGCCGGGTCCTCTACGCGTTTGCGGATTACGGCCGGTTGGTCGGCAACTCGGTAGTTACTTTTGAGCGGATCCAAGGGTAATGATAGTAATGGTCCGCCGCCTCCGAAACTCGGGGACTCACCACCGGGAGACGAGGCCGTCTCGTACCCAGCTACACCGCCCGTCGCCTTACTTGGGCGAGCAACGGGCGGCTCCGCCGGGAACGAGACTCAGAGGAGACTTTCGCCACTCTTTCTGGCACAACAAAGAAAGGCGGCAAAACATCAGTCCTCTCACGTAATCACAACAATCTCCGAAGTTTTACTGTTTTCCTGCCGCGGGGGGCCGGACGTTCATTCCCGAAGTGGTCGGCGAGCTGGTCAGCCGTGAAGCCTCCGTTAGGGCAAGGTTGCTCCGCGAGCATGGTCGCGTTCCAGTTCTCGTAGTCCTGAACCATGCGCCGGTACGCTTCCGGCTGGCGATTCTTGAGATTGGCGCGCTCCAGGGGGTCGTCGACCACGTTGAACAGGAACGTGTTTTCTCGAATCTTGAGGTACTTCAGGTCGCTGTCGCGCACCGCGTGTTGCGATTTCTCGTTGTAACGCCAATAGAGCTTGCGCGGCACCGGGACGGCGTCCTGGGTGAGCGCCGGCAGCAGACTCATGCCGTCAGGAGGATAAGCGGAGTCGGGACGGGTACCCGCAGCGCCCAGTAGCGTGGGAAGCCAGTCCATCGAAATCGCTACCTGCTGCGTGGTACTCCCGGACTTAATATGACCGGGCCAGCGTACCAGCGCAGGGATACGCAAACCACCTTCAAGAAGCTCGGTTTTCTTGCCGGTGAACGTCCAAGTGTCGGCGAAACGCTCACCGCCGTTATCGCTGGTAAAGATCACGATGGTATTGTTCGCGATGCCTGCGCTGGCCACCGTCTGGAGCACGCGGCCGACCTGCTTGTCTAACTCTCCGACCATCGCGGCGTAGGTTTTGAGCGAACCGCCGTCGTAGTCCGCAAGGGCTCTGATGCGCTGCGATTCGACCTCGTCCGCGGGTCCCTCCCATGGCCAGTGGGGCGCATTGAAGTGGAGGCTCAGCAGGAACGGCTTGCGCTGCGCGGCGTAGTCGGTCACGGTTTTGACGGCGCGGTCGCCCAGCAGCGTGGTGAAGTAGCCGGTCTGCTCGATCGGCATGTCGTCATCCCACAGATCGACTGCCGAGTTGGGGGCCAACACCGGGCTTGTGCGTGAAGTAGTCGAGGGCTCCGTTGTGGAATCCCCAGAAGTGATCGTAGCCGCTCTTGAGCGGGCTGTAGTTGGGCAAATTGCCGAGGTGCCATTTCCCGAGCAGTGTCGTCCCATAGCCGGCCTTCCGGAGCAGCGATGGCAGGGTAGGATGTTCGGGCGGCAATCCCACATTCGCATTCCCCGTGCCAAGCGGTTCGGCCAGGCCGACGGGCAAGCGGTACTGATAGCGTCCAGTGATGAGGGCTGTGCGTGTGGCCGAACAGACGGCTGAGTTGGCATAGGCCTGCAGGAACTTCATGCCCTCAGTGGCCAGACGGTCGATATTGGACGTGGTGTATTCGCGGCGGCCGTAACACGAAAGGTCGGCATAACCCATATCGTCCGCCATAATATAGACGATGTTGGGAGGCGCGCCTTGAGCGCGAGAGGTCTGCGCGGCAAACGCAAGAGCGAGCGGCGTTGCCAGAACGCGGCGGCGGGATATGAATGAGTGGGCCACGGGATTACTGGATCATATCTCGATGCTCAAAACTGAAAGCGGGCGACAAACAGACCACTCCGCGACGCTCCTGGCAGGGCGGCGCCCGTCGGCAGGTTGCCGAATGTCCCGAACCCGCCCGTAAATTGTCCGTTGACGGAACTGGGAACGGCGCCGAAATTGGCTCCCGCGCTGGTGGGTTGCGGCAACATCAGCCGATTGAAGACGTTGTTCATCTCGACGCGAATCTGCAGGCTATAGCGCTCTTTAAACCGGAAGTTGCGGCTCAAGTTTGCGCTTTCTGTTGGGCGGCGGATGCCGCGATAATAGCGGATGCTGGATTGATCGCCGGCCCATTGGCCATTTGGCACCGGGACCCAAGCTGCCGGATTCAGCACCTGCGTCTTGGTCGGATCGTAGCAGTGGCAGTTCACGTCCAGGGGCTCAGGATGCACTTTGCCGCTGAGATCCGTCCAGTTCACTGCGTACGGACTCATAGGTTTGCCATCCGGTCCAATCGCCAGCTGAGCGCCGCCTGGACCGCGTCCTAGCCAATCGCTGATCGGCTGTGCAGCGCCCGCCAGGGGACGCGCAAGTAGAGCTGCACTTTGATACTGAGTATAAACGCCGATGCCCCACCCGCCGAGAACGTAGGACACAACCGGGTTGCCGATCACACGCATCCCCTTATGCGGCCGAGGCGTCTGATACTCTGCCGAGAACCGTAGCTGCTGCGGAAGGTCGTTCGCGGAAATGTTCTTGCCTAAGGCGCGGTTGAAGATATCGGATGAACTGATGAGATCCAGATTCTTCGAGTAGGTGTAGTTGCCGTTGAAAGTTAAGCCGTGCGAATAGCGCTTGGTCAATGTGATCTGCAGCGCGTCGTACCAGGTTTTTCCTAATGGAGCGACGGTCGGATTGATCGACGTATTGTACTGCGGGAACGGCTTGATCGATTGAAGCACGGTTTGGGTCGTTGGATAACCGGCATAGGGTATGGTGACACCGCGCCCGGCTAGAGCCGTTTTTTGAGCGGTGCTAAGGTTGCCGAGCTGAGCCGTGAGCAGCGAGCGATCGTTCGGGTCGCCTACGTTGAAGCCGTATTGGGCCAGCAATGCCGGGCTAACGTCGTTGAAGCTCGAAAGGAGCGGAGCCGCCCACCAATTACCCCGGTTGCCCACGTACGATGCCTCGACCACAAAGTCCTTGTTAATTTCGCGCTGTACACCGAAGGACCACTGGATCTGGCGCGCTGGGCGTCCCGCATTGGGGTCGACGAGCCCGGGCGCGGCTATCACTGTGTTTGGAGGTTGCCCTACTGCGGGATTGTACACGGGCCACTGCGCGCTGATGCTGGACGGAATACCGCTTTGCAGCTGAAAGATCTGCTGGCCGAAGCCGGGAGTACCGCCATTGGCTTGATTGCTGAAACCCGTATCGAAATACTGGGTGGAATTGTACACAACGCCCAGGCCGCCGCGCACCACCGTCTTGCGATCCAACTGGTAGGCGAAGCCCAGCCGCGGACCGAGGGCAAACTTATAGTTATGCGCAAAATTACAGTTGCAATTTGCTTCAAATATTAACCCGCCCAGATGTCCGCCAGCAGACGGATTTGGTGTGGTTAGGCTGAGGTCACCCATCCGGCCGTAATCTTCCTGGTTGTAAGTGCCGTAGTCCCAGCGGAGGCCGTAGTCGAGCGTAAGTTTGCGATTCACCTTCCAACTGTCCTGCACATAGAGAGCCGTCTCATACTTGTGGGTGCGATACACCGCGGGTACGGCGATGGTCACTCCCTGAACGCCGCCCAACATGAAATTCGCGTATCCGAAGCCGGTATTGCCCTGCGAGAGAGTTACTGCTTGCAGCGCGGACTGGGTTGTCACGCCGGTGCCGGTAGGCGCTGCGATGCCCGCTGTGACAGTCGTGAACTGGTAGTTGCCCGCCGTGTTGGTATAGACGCTAACCGGGTAGCGGTCTTGCCGCCACTCCGCCCCATATTTCACGGTATGGTTGCCACGGACCTCGGTCATACTGAGGGTCGCGGATGGGCGCCGCTCACTGCCGTTAGTGCTTTGCGCGGCCGCTCCGGTTGTGCTCAAACCGCCTACCGTTGCGGAGGATCCCGGTACGAAATTCGGGAACAGGCGGTTCAGCGTTGCGCCCGTCAAACCCAGGGTCTGCTGGGCGTTGAAGTCCAGGGTCGGCGAGAAATCCTTGAAGTCGAAACGTACGAAGCCGAAGCCGACGTGAAGCAGGCGGGTCGGCGACAAGGTGTTGTCATAATTTAAACGGGTTTGGGTCGAGTTGTGGAAGGTGCCGCGCGCGGCCGTGATCGTGGCGGGGAAGCCTTCAAATGCTCCATTGCCGGGCGTGAACTGGGCATTCGTCTCGTCGTACGACCAGAAGAACGAAAGACGGGATTTCTGGGTCAAATTGTGGTCCATCTTGAACGAAGGCAGTGTTGAGGTACGATCCGCATGGAAAGGATTCTGGAAATTGTTACCGAGAGCGCCCGCGTTCGCGTTCGGGCCGATAGGCAAGGGAATCAGCTTCTGGACCGCCTGCATGACTGGATCGAGGTAGCGCGAGGTCTGCGGAATCTTGTTGCCTGGGAACGCGTCGCGGAAATTAACGATGCTGCCTGCCGCACAATCGGGACTAACACCGGCGGTACAGGTGACCGCACGCGTAGAGTATGGATCGAAGATGGTGCCTGCGAAGATTGTATTTCCAAAGGGATCGAGATAAGAGCGCTGGCTGGCGCCGCTTCCTACCAGCAGCAATTTGGGCACGCCATTGGCGCCGCTCGCGGTGATGACGCTGGAGAAATCGCCATTACGATACGACTGCGTTGGAACCGTCGCGGATACCGTACTCACCAGGGGGCGAGTGCGGAACTGCTCAAAACTGAAAAAGAAGAAGCTCTTGTTCTTCCCGTCGTAGAGCTTGGGCAGCACCACCGGCCCGCCGACGGTGACGCCGAAGTCATGCCGGCGATCGTTATCGCGCAAGTGCGTGAAGGGTTGGTGCGCGTTAAGCACTTCGTTCACGGCGTAGTCGTACGCGCTGCCATGCAGGGAGTTGGTTCCCGATTTCATGGTCACGTTGAAAATGCCTCCGCCCACTGTGCCGAACTCCGCGGCGAAGTTGCTGGTCTGCACCGCAACCTCTTGCACCGAGTCCACGCTCGGCTGCGTAAATTGGGTAAAGACGTTTAGGTTCCCGGTTAACCCGCTATTCTGGCCGTCAACGCGATACTGCACCGTTGCAGTACCCATCCCGTTAATGACCATCTGATTGTTGGCCGTGTACTGTACTCCCGGAAGCAGCTGCGCAAGACCATAGGGATCGCGGAAACCGAACGCCGCGAGCGCGCCCGTCGCGCCGTTGACCGGGAGTAGCGGCAGGTTCTGCATCTGGGAAACTGTTATGTTCTGGGTCAATTCCCCACTCTCGGTTTTGAGCAGGGACGCATCGGCATTCACCGTGACCGATTCCGATGTGGCGCCCACTTCCATGGCCACATCGAGGCGCAGCGTCTGGGCCGCCGCTAGAGTTACACCATCCCGGCGAAAAGTCTTAAAGCCCGTCGACTCCACCGTGATTTGATACCGGCCGATTGGCATCTGGCCAATCGAATAGTTCCCGGTGGCCGACGTTACGCCGGTCACTACCGTGCCCGTGTCGACGTGAACCGCCTTGATTGGCGCATTGGCAACCACGGCGCCGGATGGATCGGTAATGGTGCCGGTAAGTGTAGCGAGTCCTGTCTGGGCAACTAGGAGTGGCGAGTGCACCGCCATGAATGCGATCAGAAACGGTGCGATCGGGAACGACCGGAAATATGACTTCATTCAAACCCCCAACGATGCGAACCTCAGCGATGCGATCTCCGAGATTTTGCACCCGCTGGCCCTATGCGGTCTACGTTCGACACGTTACGCCGGACGTTAACGCAGAGTCCCCCAAAGAATCAGCGAGTTAGTCGACGTGTTAAATCCACGTCAACCGGTCCGAATGTTATATACTTCGTCCCCAGGGGGGTGGACCATGTCGGTGCTGCACGCTCAGGTTTCGTTATCGGAGAAGGAGGGTCTCCGGATTCTCGCGCATCTGGAAGCCTTGCTTGAGAGTCCCGCCTTTGCCGGCAGCCGTCGCAGGCAGGCTTTTCTCCGCTATGTGGTCCGGGAGACGCTGGGCGGCCGGGGTCCGGCAATTAAGGAAGCGAACATCGCCGTCGACGTTTTTGGCCGAAGCAACGATTTCGATGCGCAAACGGCGTCCATAGTCCGGGTTACTGCGGCCGAAGTTCGAAAGCGATTGGCGCAAGCCTATGAAGCGGGATTAGGCCGGGAGTTACATATCGATCTGCCCTTGGGCGGCTATCAGCCGACTTTCAGTTTTCTCGCGGCGGAGGAACCCATAGTGGAACCGGTCGCGGATACGTCCCCCTCGCCGCGCCGCGGGCCGCTGCGGATGATCGCGATGGTAGCGGCTTGCATCATTATTGCGACCTCATCGCTTCTCGCCCTGCGGCTATTACGTCCCCAAGCTCCCACCGACCTCCTCTGGGGGCCGTTTCTGAATCAAAATACTCCGGTCCTGATCTCCTTTGGCTCACCGACGGTCTTGAGCGCGAAGCGGCCCATAAATAGGTGGCTGCCTCTTCAGCCTGGGGCCATGATCCCCGCGGACGATTTAGTAGTGATGGAGAATGGCATGGTTGGGACCGGCGCAGCGCTGGGAGCCGCGCGTTTCGCCGAGCAATTGGCCTTGCGTCACCAGCCTTTCTTTCTGAAGTTCGGCAGTGACTTCGCATTCTCCGATCTGAAGAGCGGTCCTGCAATCCTGCTGGGCGGGTTCCGCTGGACGCAGGAACTGTCGCGATCGGTGCGATTCCGAATTGAACGCGGGGATGATCGGATGACCATCATCGATTCGCAAAACGCCGGCCGCAATTGGACCGTGTACCCGGCGCACGCCGTAGCGGGGCTGGCGGAAGGTTATTCCCTGATCACGCGCTTGATGCAATCTGAATCAGGGCATCCCGTCCTGTTAGTCGCCGGCATGGATCCGCGCGACACCCAGGCCGCGGTGGAGTTCATCTCAAATGACCGTTACCTGGACTCATTCGTGACATCGCTTCCGGCCGACTGGGGCAAAAAGAATTTCCAGGCGGTATTGCACAACACGATCCACGGCAATTCGCCGGGTTCGCTTACGGTTGTCGCGTCACACGTCTGGTAAGCCACCCCTCGCCACGTCCGGAAATTAGTGCAGGGCCGCATGCTCTTTCTTGGCTTCGAGGAAGATTGGGATGTCCTGCGGCATCTTTCCATAGGCGAAGTCCTGGTCGCCCATAGGCGAAGTCCTGGTCGCCTTCCCGACAGCAAGATCGCCCGCGATTGCGAAGGTACGAGCCATCATGTGTTTGCTGGACAGCTCCCGGTTTGTCGGCAATCCGGTAGCTACTTTTTTTGCCTCGCGTCGACGGATAGTGTCCGGATACGCCGTCATCCAGGACTTAACTGAGACGAGCAGGGCAAGTGACTGTGCCACAACCGGATTTCTGGAAGGGCATCGGTTTACTCCGGAAGTGGCCCGCTGATGAGGTATCAGTTCTCGGCCGTTTGAGACCTGTGACTGGATGCTGCCAACTGCCGGGCAAGGTTGGCGTGACTTTCGAAGTTTCCGTTAAGAATGCGATGATCCAGTGGATTGTAGTCGACGCTGATACTGGCGGGGCGAATAGCCGGTGACGGAGCGGAAATCATTTACCAAGTGCGCTTGGTCGAAGTACCCGAGGTCGAGAGCGACTTGCGACCAGTTCAGAGGGACGCCAGCGTCGAGCCGCCCGACCAATTCGTGCAGACGGTACCGGCGAATTACCCACTTAGGCGGGACGCCGACATAATCGCGGAACATGCGCTGAAGGGAGCGCTTGCTGACGCCGGTTCGGTTTACAAGCTCATCAACAGTCAGGATCTCGGGATCTTCTAATATGTTAGCGACAAGCCGATCAACCTCGGCAATCGCCGGGTCTGGTGCCGGGAGGATGGAGCGAAGCCAGCAACTGGCGGCACTGATGAGCGCCGCTTCGCTTGAGCCCTGCGCGACGAGTGTTTCGAGTTCCTCGGCTGGAGGACCGAGCAGATGCCGGGCGGGAAGGCTGCGGTTGGTTATGGTAGACAGGGGTTTTCCCAAGATCGGTCGGAAACCTCCGGGCTTGAACTTGATTCCAAAGACCTGCGATTTGCCTGAGAGCACTCGCGTGAATCTACCGGTGGCCACACCATTCACTTGTGACGCGCCTTCCTCGAAGACAACATGAACATTGGGATGCGGTAGTGTTTCCTGCTGGTAGGGTCCGAGACCGCGGAGGTCCCAACTGACCATCCAGAAGTGCGTAATCCACGGAGCCAAGTCTGTCAGGGGTAGGCGACGGGCATAACGGAACCGGCCTCTCGGCGGCGGCCACTGGAGCACGCCACGCGGCCGACCAGCGCCGTCGTCGATTTCGTCCACGTATGCTTGTCTGGCGATGACGCGTTTTTCCAATCTTCAAGAACCTGGTCATAGGATAATCGAGTGTGCCAAAGCACCGGTACCTGACTATCTACGTGCTCTGTTGCGCTGTCCTCGCGCCCGCCCAGCAGCCGAAGAAGGATAAGATGACCCATCACGCCACCGGACCGTTCGAGGTCAAGCTCACGCCGCCGACGCCAGAGGCTGCGAACCCCCCAGTCGGACGCACGACGATCGAGAAGCAATTCCACGGCGAACTGGAAGCGGTGAGCCAGGGCCAAATGCTTTCAGCTCTGACGAGCACTAAGGGATCGGCGGGCTATGTTGCGATCGAGATTGTGAAAGGAACTCTGGGCGGACACAAGGGAACCTTCGTGTTGCAACACAGCGGGACGATGGACCGCGGGAAGTCCCAGCTCAACGTCACGGTGGTACTCGACTCCGGGACTGACGAACTTCGTGGGCTCAGCGGTAGTATGAAAATCAGGAACGAGCCGGGCGGCAAACACTTCTACGATTTCGATTACCAGATCGCGACAGCGCCTTAGCAGAGCCGCACCGTTGTTGCGCAACTTGACGCTTGGCGGGGCTTCTCGGGTTTCGCAACGGTGGCCCAGAATCGGCGTTATGGGAAGCGTCAGCTTAGGATTCTGTCCGGATGGTCGGCTATCCGGAAGTTACTTTCCGTGGATCAGGCTCGCAGGGCGTGTCTCGTCAGTTCACTACCGATTATGTAGATTAACGGGCGACGCGAACGGCACGGCACGCACTATTTCATAAGATAAACCCACTTGACGTTCAGTAAAAGAATGGCCGCTCGGCGCAGCCGTAGTCTGCTAAGCCCTTCAATCGCTGGATTTAATGGTGTGCCACGAGGACTGCAGATTTCTGGCGTGCTACGTTCATTCTGCGAGAATGAACCCATCTTCCAGCCTTGGGCGGGGGCAATCATTGCCCCACGGACACGATTCCGTTAGTTCTAGCTTCTCCGGACCCGACTGTGAAGGTTCCGACAAACATCTGGTGGCTTAGCCCGCCTTCTCGCGCCGGATGTCAATTCGGACGATCTTGCCGGCTTCGTCGCAATCGAAATTAAACCCTATAATCGAATCGTCGAATCCGTTCAGTAACTTCAGGAGTGCAACCCTAAACGGCTTCACACTGCGCGCAGTCCTCGGATCGACGATCGGAGGGTCTAGCGTCACGACTTTCCTTTTCACGCTTTGTCCGCCTTCCGTCGCCCCGCCTCTACCTTGTCGTGCTTTGTCATGCTTTCTGGTGCGTTAAGACAGTCGGATTCGACCGTCTCCAGACTACATACTGCTTAAGAAAATCTGACTCTTCGATGGTCAGCGGTGGTCCGAATGAGGTTCTAATCTCAGTGACGATGGTTGGGGACCACTCGCCGGCTCCCCTTGCAATGGCTTGGGCCCGCCTGTCTACCTTCTGTACGATTTCTAGAGCACGCATGAAATTCAGTTCGCCTACGATCCCGACGTCGGCTTGGTCGTGTGTAGTTCTGAGGCTTCGAGAATACTTCGAAGGGCCGTGAGGTAGTCCTGATCGATCGCATTCATAATCTCGGCAGCGTATTCAACGCCCTGATGCTGCTGCTTATTGGCGGCTACACCTTGCCGGATCGCCTCCATGAGCCATGGCCAGCGGGGATCTTCAAGACTCCGAATTCTTTGTTCGTACTGCGCTATTGCGTGTTCTAGCGGCGATTCGCCAGGAGTCATGGTTTCCTCGGAGGCGGCCCAGGGTTAATTTGTCGCCTCCGCGACCATTCCGAGTCGGCTCGACTGGGCGCATCACTAGCATCGAACGGCTTGTCCATGGTGGGAGTGTGTTCTTTCATATCGTTTCTTATGAACGGTAGGTCCTGGACCTCTCCCTCTTCTCCGTGCACAGAGTGGGCCATACTAATTCCTCAGTGTTTTAGATTGCAACAAGTGCGCGACGTTTCAGCCTAGGCCCCACAATTGACCCGTTACAGCTCGCAAAGCGACACTACACCATCACCAACAAAAGAAAGTGCAGACGTTACTTGCCGTCGACGGACGATCCAAGAAATACACTAATACCTTTGCGTATCAGGGATCAGTTCTGCGCATTACGGCCCTTAGCGTCGTGAATCGACGACCAATGTTCGATAATGTCCCTTATCGGGCCACCTCCAGAAGCCGTCGTTCTTCCGGCCGGAAATGAAAAGCAGCTTCCGGATACGCCGTCACTCAGGAGTTAGTCGCAAGCTGATAGAAGGAACAGATATTTTTTGACGAGCTTCAATCTGATAAAATGTGGCTCGCAACATGACTGGGCCCGTGGGCCGATAAGGAGCAGGTTGAATGAATCGCGTGGTACCTATTGCGGCGCTGTCCGTAGCTGTGGGAATCGTCACATTTCAGTCTTTAGGTCAGCAGGCTCCTCCGGCCGCGCAACCGCCGAAGGCGACCGCGGACCCATACGCCAACAACGCCGATGCTGGAAAGCTCAGGTTTCCGCTGGCAGCTCCCGCCGGCAAGGATAGCGGGGCGATCAGAACGGCGCCGCCCGGAGCCGTAAACGCAGGGCCATTTGATGCCGACACATGGAAGTACGGAACCGCTTTCAACCCGCCCGCCGGTTCGAAGATCTGGAATCCGGTGAAAGTCAAGATGATGCAGGGGGAAAAAGTGACTGGCGGCACCCTATTCAGCGCTACGGATCCGGAAACCTATTGCGCGATGGCCAGCGCCGGCTACGACTTCATTTGGACCGAAATGCAGCACAACGCGCGCGATTGGGAGCAGGTAGCCCGCATGTGGCGCGCTTGTCCCTACGCAAAGGCTGTTCCGGGCGTACGTGTCGCCTATGCGGATGAACGTGAGATCCAGCATGCGACGGATGCGGGTGCACTGGTTGTCGTGGTGCCCACAGTCGATACGGTCGAAGAGGCCATCGCTGCGAGGAATTGGACCTATTACCCGCCTCTCGGTAAACGTAGCAATGGCGGCGGCCAGGCGTTCGATGCGTCCATGTGGGGCAGTGTTCCCGGCGGTTATCGGGCCACCATCAACGACAACATCGTGCTGATTTTGATGATCGAGACGCTCGAAGGCATCAAGAACGCCGCTGAGATCGCGAAGGTTCCGGGAGTGACAGCAGTCTTCGCCGCCAGCGGCGACCTCGGGAACTTCTCGGGGTACTCGCAGGGCTCGCCCGACTATGAGCGGCTGATCAACGTAGTTCATGACGCAACAATCGGAGCAGGCAAACGGCTATGCGGCCCCTTCGCATGGCGTGACCGCCCGGATTTCACGTGCTTTCAGGCAGGCAGCGAAACGGCGGCGATCACACGGGGCGTGGCAGCCGAGCTTGGGACATTGGCCAACACCCAGGGGAAGGTCGAAGTGGGTCCTCTCGCCCAGCCTGAGGGAAAAGGCCCGGGCCGCGGACGGTAGTTTGCGTTTCCGTCTGCTGTAAATGCTCACACATTGGCGCGAGTAGCTCAGCGCGGATGACACCGGCCTAATAGGGAGGGGGAAATTCGCGACATTCGCCGGCTGCACCATTCCACGTTGTACACCCGTAATCGACGACTGAAGGAACGCGGCCTAATTGGCAAACCGGATTGGGCGCAACAGGATTGCGCCCATAAAACGCCGCTATGGCAGCGTCCGATTCGGGTTCCCCATAAACTAGGACCTATCCACCAATGCGTCTCGAAACCGCCCAGTTCGACGGTTTGCCGACGTTTGTCCAAGTGAACAATAAGGCAGGATTATCGGAAGTAGGCGGCTGTCTATTTTGAGACAAGCCTTCTGCGAATCAAACGCCACAATGGAGCGATGTCGCTTTTTGCTGGCTTCTGCCGTAGCGTGCGCAGGGCCGCCCGCTATCACTGTCCGCTCGTTGAGACTGAAGTTTGCAACATTCGAGCGCCCGGCTTTAAAAGGCTTTGCTCACTGTCTCAAAAGCGACTCTTTTCGGAACGCGAGGGAAACGCGATCTAGCGTTTGCGAGGGATTTCGAACATCTCGCCACCGACGAACTCACCTACGACCTTCTCAACGCGGCCCTGACTATTCTTTACGAACGTGACGACGCCCGAGTTGGTTGAGAATGCGTTTCGGACTTGGGAATCAAAAGCATCCCCGCCATCACGAGCCCCGACTGTGTAAGCACAATCTCCAGCGATGGTCCAGTGCCGTACGTCCCAGCATACTGGCGCAGAGTTTCGATTGGGAGCCTAATCTTGGCGGCGTCATCCGAGGGAGTGCGGGCGACTAAATGCTCCCGATCCTTCTCGTTCTCGCACACATTCTCAATGAGTTCGGTGTCCGGATCCAGTTCGAACCGCAGTGTGGCCGACCAAGGTTCACGATAAGCAACCGGGTCCTCAAACGTGAGCTCGACATCCATTTGACCCAAGTTTTTCCTCTGAAAACGCTCGATAATGCGGATCTGATCGCTATGCGGGTGTCCCGCAGGATCGAGCCAGCTCTGATCGTTCAGGCCCTGCGTGTCGACGACCAACGTGTCGCCCTCCCATTTGCCTACCGAATATCCAAACCATGCGGGATTCATTTCCTGCGGATGGCTACGCCCATCGGTGAAAATCTGCCGGAAGCGAGGGCCCTCTTCAAACAGAACCAGCGTGGTCCCGGCGGAGTGCAGGATTTTGAAAGTATCCAGCATCATCCCCTCCGGGATGCCATGCGGAAGGCAGTGCGCGGATGGCATATCGCGAGTGAAATTCCTAGTGCGTTCGCTAAAAATAGCTTCCGCCCACGGTGTCATCGGGATTGGAGCAGCCGCAGTACGCCAAGCTTGGAGATCGAAACCCGGCAACGTGGAGGAAGAGAGAACCACACCGGGGGGAATTCTAGGGTTGAAATTAGCGTTCCAGATCCCGCTCAAGTCCGGTTTCCCATCAAGACCACGGGGGGCGGGAGCTGATAGGTCCGCCTTGCCGTCCGCAGTCCTGGGAATATTGGACGACGGATGGTTGATCCACTGTCCAAAAGTGGGCACTGCGGCAAGGAAGAGAATGCGTGCGGCGTTCATAAACCGGTTCAAATCCATCGTAGAAAAAACGGAACGCGTCGATCCTATAGTGCCATCGAGAATTAGACATCCCCGGTGCCAGAAAGTTCCCAAGCGCGTCCACGCGATCCGGCAAAGGACTCTGTGAGACTGCGGGCTTCCTATTTTAATAGACGGTGAAGTATGTTATCGACTAGCATCCGCCTCGCTTTGATCGTGTAACTCGTACGGCAGAAGTGGAGCTTCCCGCATAGCTGATGTGTCGGCGGCAATCCGGAAGCTACATTCAGCGAACCAGCCAATTCATTGGCAGCCGTTGTGCAGCAAGAAGCTTCCGATAATGTTGGTTATCGGGCAACTTCTCATAAGTCGACTTATCGACCGCCGCAGCAGCGGCTAGTCGGCCTCGTCAATACCAAATCATTGGGCTGAAGCACGGTCAAACAAGCTCCGATTTGAATCCGTTCGTGTCCAGGACTCCCGCACTTGGTCTAAGCTAACTTGGCCTGGAAACGTTGAGGACACTCAGGCCCTCTAACATGTGGGTCGGCGATCGGTTGAGATCTCGCAGGTCGCGCGATTTACGTGAATGTTTTGTTCAGGGGAAAATCGTGAGAGTTCACTGGATTCTTCTTGTTTCACTGCCGCTTCCATTGTGGTGCGCCAATACGACGGTGCTGTTCCAGCCGTCCTCCGCATCGGTTGGACCGTACCCAACCAATGCTTTGACGGTCAAAGCCGAAACTCAAAAAACTGAGTTGCAAGTGCAGCTTCCGCTCAAGGCGGGGTGTACGGCGTTATCCACCTCTGCTGACTGCATCAACAAACAACTATTAAATCAGTTGGATGGATTCAGCGTGAATCCTAGAATCATGGTTTGTTTCTCAGGGCCGGTGGACGTAACCACATTGCGCAAGGGCATTAGCCTTACGGCTGTGGATCGAGACGCTCCCTCGATCGGCATCAACCAGGTGATTTTCGATCCGGCGGGCTTGTGCGCTTATGCCAAACCGGACCGGGTCCTCGATCAGCAGACACGATATCTGCTGGCTGTTACGGTTGAGGTGACGGATGCGAATGGCAAGGACGTGAAGGCAGACAAAAACTACAACGAGTGCGTCAAACATTCCGCCTCCGCCTACTGTAACTCGCTCGCAGAGGCGATCGATTCCGTCTTTGTTGAGCATGGCGGCGGCAAGAGCACAGGGGGGCGAATTATCTCAGCATCTCTGTTTACCACGATGAGCACCACCAGTTGGCTTGAGCAGGCGCGCGGACAGATCAATTCTGGGGCTATTCCTGGCGTCGGTACACTTTATGGACCACTTTCCACTTTTGATCTGAAAGACGTTAAATCCATCACGTGGATGCCGCAAACAGGCGTCGCCGGGGTTATCTATGACCAGACACTTCCACTAGCTGTCTTGGCGGGAGTGGAACGGATTTCGTTTGGACTTTATCTTTCGCCACTGTATCTCAACACCGTCGGGCCACAGGCTGGCACGATAAGCGCCACGCCCACGAATGCTTTGATTCCGCCTCCGAGCATGCTAGTTCCCGTCTCCTTCCATCTATTCCTGCCGGCGCAAAGTTCCGCAATCGAAAAAATCCCCGTCATCGTCTATGGCCATGGCTTGACGGACAGCCAGTTCGGAGCTCCCACCTTTGCAGCTTCGACCTGGGCGCAAAAAGGCTTCGCAACTCTCGCTATTGAGATCACGGGACACGGATTTGGGTCTTTGAGTGCGACGCAAGTCGTCACGAACAATGGTAGTCTCGTTGTTTCCACTCCCGGACGGGGCGTCCAGTTTTCACCCACCACTCCCATTGGGCCGTCCGATGGCTGCATTCTGCCGAATGCTATCGGGACTCGCGATTGCGCGCGTCAGACAGCGGTCGACCTGTTCGCCCTGGTTTCCACAATTAAAGCCACACAAGGACTTGGATTGAATCTCGATCCATCGCGTATATATTATGCTGGTCAGTCCTTCGGGTCGTTTTATGGAACGCTGTTTGAGGCGGTTGAGCCGGATGTCCGAGCCGGGGTGTTGAACAGCGGCGGCGGGACTCAAGTGGATGTTGCGCGCCTAAGCCCCATCGCGCGCCCGATCGGCGCCCTTTACTTGACGGGTTTCGCGCCCGCTCTTCTAAACGTCCCGCCTGCTCCGCCACAAGCCTATTTTCATGACAGTTTTAATGACGAGTACGTTTATCGCGAGCAGGCGATCACGGATACGGTGCCCGGCGCAATGGCCGTTCAAGCAGCGTTTGAGGAGGCGGAGTGGCTCGGAATGCTGGGCGATCCGCTGAGCTATGCCGCCCACCTGAAGACTGCTCCGCTGCGAGGGGTTCCAGCGAAACAGATTCTCGTGCAATTCGGACTAGGGGATCTGGAAGTGCCTAATGCCACGGAGTCCGCGCTCGTGCGGACCGCAGGATTGCAGCAATCGACATGGCTGCTTCGGACCGATCTGGCAGCCGCAATCGATCCCCGGCTACTCGCATTGACCCAGCCGGGCACGCCATTTCCAATCTACCCGCATCGCTTCCTCAGTAACCCTACGATCTTCGACCCGAATAGTCCATCTTTAGAGACGGCCATTGCAGTAGCAGCTCAAAGGCAGATTGCCGACTTCTTCACTTTGGGTACGATCTCAGACCCTAATCAGTATCTGTCCGCTCCATTCGCAGGCTTCACTCTTTTCCATAATCCGCCGGTCTTGCCCGATGGCCTGAATTTCCTCCAGATTCAGCCCTAGAACTATCGAAGTCTTGTTCCGGTGAACAACTTGGTAGGAACGACCGAGTGGGGTCAGTTTTACTGATGCATTATCAGTAAGAAGGAAAGACCCTCCTGCAATTGCCCGTAGTGTCGCTCGACATTTCAAAGCGTTAGAGATCGAGTCGATTTGGTGATTGAAGTGCTTCGCTTCACGCTCACCGCCTGCTCGTCCAGAAATCGAAAGTCGAAGGCCAAGTGTACTTGGCGCTCAAGGGAGAAGTGTATTGATGCATGACCCTCAAGGTCCGCGCCAAGCTCGATGGAAAGAATTTCATCGGACCTTATCGCGGAGATGGGTGTTAGTCAGTCCCTCCCACGGCGTTGTTCCAAACAGTTTTAGATGCCTTGTCACAGACTCGATCCGACGGGACAAGTTGCTTGCGCAAATGCAAATTCTGCGCGGCAGCGTGTACCTCGAAGACGGGGCCATCCAGGAAAGCCACCTGATCGACGGCAAACACCGCTCCGACGTAGATCAGAGCAGCTGGCATTTGCTTGTTGTGGACGATGACGACCGGGTATATGGCTGTGTGCGCTTTCACGCGTTTCCTTACAACCCAAGCTTCTCGCAACTCAATATTTCTCGTTCGGCACTGGCCCGTTCAGGGGAATGGGGTCAGACACTTGAAGCGGCCGTGGAGGAGGAACTCTCGCTTTTGCGGCGCATGAATTTGCTGTGCGTAGAAATGGGTGGGTGGGCCTTGGAAGCCGCGATCCGCGGAACTACTGAGGCTGTGCGAATGGCTCTGGCGATGTATAGCCTTTCCCAAGAACTCGGGGGCGCCATCGGGATCAGCACTGCAACGCGCCGCCACTGCTCTGCCTCTATCCTACGTCGGGTCGGTGGACGGCCGTTTGCATGCGCCGGCTTGGAGTTGCCGGCTTATCATGACCCTCAATTCAATTGTGAAATGGAGCTCTTACGCTTCTATTCTTGGGCGCCTAATCCGCGCTACGTGGTATGGATCGAGCAAATCCGCGAGCAGCTCCGTGCTATACCGGTGCTGACAACAGGTTTCCAAACCATGGTGGCATCCCAGGGAGAGCAGAGGATCCGCGCCTCCTGTTGAAACTTTAAGAAGACGAGTGGCCAATCAAATGGCTCGGCTGGTAGGAGCTGGGAAACCAGCCCTGAGACGGTTCCACGGTTACCTCCACCAGGAAGCCATAATCCTCCGGTACGCAAGCGCTAACCTTGGCCTCTATAGCGCCGGCGGGGGCGGCGATCGTTATCATGGAGTCGGTTGGAACAGCGACGTCAGTATGGAGCTTCGCTCCGGAGTTCCAAATCTGGAGTAAAATAGCGCAGTCACACAAGAAATTGCCGGAGTCGCCGCTCCAACTTAGACAGACCATTTCCAGGCATAGGAAATGTTCGACTGAGACTTCGGGCACGCGCATATCATAGCAATCCAACCGCCACTTTGGGGCTGCGTTACTACCGACCTGTCAACTAAATGCTCAATCGAACATGGGTGGAAGTATCGCCTGTAAGGGTTACGCCTCCTGACTTCCGATAATGCAGCTTATCGGGACCTTGCAGGGGGCGAGGGTCGTATGAAACTGTAGAGTGAACTTCGGTTTTGGTTGCCGAGTAGAGCGATCGAGTCGTGAAGCTGAAGTAGCGGCGCTAGTCAAGTCGAGCAGTCCGGTCCTCAGATAAGTTGCAGATAGTCGCAATCGGTTTGCATCTTCTACACGTCACGGCTATCCTCAAAGGTGAAATACGCTCGTCCAGGTCAATGGCGAATTTGGAAAGCCCACCCATCGTTTCCGTAGTCACAGCCACGTACAATCGCAGCAATGTGCTGCGATTCGCCATAGAATCCGTCCGACGCCAGACGTTTTCCGAATGGGAGATGTGGGTGGTGGGGGACGCCTGCACGGACGACACGGCAGATGTGATTCGCGAGATTGGTGACCCCCGCATTCGATTCGTCAATCTGCCGCAAAACGTCGGCGACCAATCGGGGCCGAACAATGAAGGCGTCTCTCTCTCGCGCGGCCGCTTCTTGGCCTATCTGAATCACGACGATCTCTGGTTTCCCGATCACCTGGATACGGCCGTTAAGGCGTTGACTGAAACCGGGGCGGACTTGGTTTGGCCGCTGCTCGTGAACCTGGATAGGCACGGCGTGTTCACCTGCGGCGATCTGATTATCGAACGCCGGTACGCGGCGCATCTGTCCGTGCCCGCGTCGTTCTGGGTGATGCGCCGCCAGCTGGCGGAGGAAGTCGGACCTTGGCGTCATCATCGAGAGTGCCACGCGACCCCCTCGCAGGATTGGCTGTTTCGCGCCGGATCGCTGGGCAAGGATCTGAGGTTTATACCGCATCTGACCGCGATTTCGATGCCTTCCGGCGGCCGTCCGCGTGCCTACGCCAATCGCGAGCATCTCGAGAACCAAACCATCTTTGAACGCATCCACGGCGACGACAAGTATCGCGAGAAGGTCCTGATCGCGATCGCCGAACACGCTTCGATTGTTCAGGCCAATCCGCCGCTTTGCAATTCGGTTGTAATGGCGGCGCGTAATTTCGTTCGGCGCCGAATGGGCCCATTCTTTGGCTGGCCGAGAGCGGAATCCTGTTCCTCTCTTCTTGCAATCGCCTTGCGCAAGAGAATGCGGCGATGGTCCGGATCTTGGGGGCTGCATCCTCAAGCTCTCGAAATGGCCCTGAAATATCGGCAGCCGGGAGGCTTCATTCAGCATTTGCGCCGCTTTCGTGGCTTGCCCCCAACGCCGGGCGGGGCGCGAGAATAGATCATGGCCGCTCCCACGAATTCGCCGGGAATGTTGATTGCGAACAGCCTTGGTGCTCAAAAAGACCGGCAGAGTGTCACTTCCGATTGGAATTCCCTGCAGGACGCGATTGAAGGAGTGCGCGTCCGGGAGATGAAGAACGTGATCAAGAACGGCGGCGACGTTCTGTGCGAAGTCTTCCGGCGTGAGTGGATGCTGGATGACGGCGACGTCGACCAGGTTTTTCAGAGCGTCATGAACCCCGGAAGCATTTCGGCCTGGCACGTCCACCAATTCACTACAGACCGGTTGTTCGCTAGCCATGGGGTGCTGCAGATCGTTCTTTTCGACGGGCGCGAGAACTCGACCACCTACGGACGAATCAACGAGTTTCGCTTCGGCGCTCTGCGGCCGGCGTTGGTGATCATCCCACCAGGCGTTTTCCATGGCGTACGGAACATTTCCCCTGAACCTGCGTTGCTGCTCAACCTGGTCAATCGGGCCTATCAGTATGAGGACCCGGACCATTGGCGGTTACCGCTCGACACGGACAAGATTCCGTACCGCTTTCAGCCCTAGCGAAGCGGACGTTGGCGCTGACCACAGTCTCGATCGCCCCAGTCCGTAGTGACTCAGGTTGGACTGGCTACTCCAGTGCGACTGGACGATCGAAGACGACGTCGAGCGAAGCGCGCCCTGCCGCAATTCCACTTCGCGGCCGCGGGTTGGAAGGACGGTGGCCAGGCCGACGGCTGCACCGACTCCCGCTCCTCGCTCGCCTTAATCCACCGTGGCCCCCAGCGCGCCGCCACTGCCGGCGAGGATCGCGAAGTGCGCGCCTAGTAGTCGCCTCGTATACCTACCCGCAGCCGCCAGTATTTCGCGTTAGGAATCTGGCGAGCGGATAGCGTCCGTTATCGCGTGTTAACGAGCCGCCTGGCCGAAACGTTACGCGGGCGGACAAATTTAACGAAACCGCTTCTTGTAAAAGAAGTCCAAGCTCACAATTCCGTTTTCTTCACGAGTGGCGACTGCCGAAAACCTTGGCGTGAAGGCCCATTCCACGCGAACCAGTTGCGAATTGGATTGTGTCAAGTCTTGCGAATAGCTGAAAGTAATCTCTGGCGTAACCTGCTGTTGCAAGGTCAGCCGCGCCTGCGGAAGCGTGGAGCCGGTAGTAAACGTCGGATCAATTTTCAGCTGGCTCACTCCGAACACTCTCTGCAAGCGATTCGCGAGAGGATTAGCGATCGTCTGTTGCACCAGAGCGGTTCCTCCCAATTGGGACAGGGATTGGTCGGGCGGAGCAGGCTGATGCGCCGCGATCGTGGGATCGCTTGGCGTCTTACCAGCTGCCAAGAGCGCGACGATTTCTTCGAATCGCAGCGGCGGGTCGGAAGTGTACGACAATTTCAAGTCCTCCATTGGACCCGAAACGCGCATAGTGACCTGGACGCCCTGCGCTTTAGTCTCGAATGCGATTCCGACGATCGGTTCGATTTTAGAGGTGTTATAAAAACTGACGTTTCCTTCATCCACGGTGTATTGATTGCCAAAGAACACCAATGTGCCTTTCGTAATATCTACCCGTCCAGTCATTCCCGGGGATTCGGCAGTTCCGCGAACCCTCAAGTCGGCCGTAGCCTGAACAGACTGAGCAAGAGTGGTGCGGAAAATAGCGCTGGTTGCCGTGCGAATGCGAACATTAAGGCGCATGTTCGACAGTATGGGCGACGTTGTCGACGGCGCCGCTGGAGTGCTGACCTTGTAGAGCATAGACCCGAGATCGCTTTCGGGTGCGTAGGTAACCTGCTGAATGGTGACGTCGCCGGAAAGGGTGCTTCGCTGCGGTGATCCTTGAAGGTCCAAGTTCAGATCCGTGACAACGCTGGCACCCTGGTAGCGAGTGCGGATCTTTGTGCCACGAATCTTGAGATTGTAGTTTTGGTTCGCGCCGCTGAAACTGGCAGATCCGCTAATGGAAGTGTCTCCGCCGCCGACGCGCGCCGTCAGGTTTTGAATCGTCGCGTTGGTGCCGTTCAATAAAATCACCCCATTCGCACTCGATATGCCGTTGGGGGCGTCGACTAAATGCAGCGATACCTTCTTCAACTCCGCTCTTCCGGTGACGTTCGGTTGCTTGAGCGTACCACTGACATTCGCGTTCAAGACAAGCGTCCCCTCGGAGATGATGTCGCTGCTAAAGCTCGGGAGCACTTTGAGGTCGATATCGCCGTTTACCGCCACATCCATCGACCTTGTTGGATCGAGAGGCGCCGTTCCGTTGACGGAGAGCTGCATGGAGGGGCCGGTAAATCTGGCGTTCTGGACGCGGATTAGCTTGTTCTGCAGCGCGAGAGTCACGGGTCCTTGGTTCTGTATCGTGATGGCCGGAGAGTTCCGGCTGCTCGAGGTCACGCTCGTTAATTCCAAGCGGGATAGCTGAAGGTTGGCCCGCAAGTTGGGCAGGTCTGTTATGGGACCGGTAACGTCCGCCTGTCCTTCGGCCAGGGCATTAAACTGTGCCGTCGAACTTGGGACAGTGATGAGTCCTTGAAAACCGGCGTAGGTAACGTTCTTAAATATGAGTTTCGCTGTGACGGGATAGCCTCCTGCGAGAGTGACCTGCCCGTTGGCTCGAATGTCACTTTTCGCAATGTCGGACTGGAGATCGAAGGAAACAAGTTTCCCGGCCGTTTCCGCTCTGAGCGTCGCATTGCCCAACGGGTTTCCGTCAAGAGTAAGTCCGGACACGCTTCCATTCGCATCTCCCTTAGACAGCAGAAACTCTCGCTGACCGTCGTGGGTTTGCAGAAGCGCCTCGATATCGGCTGTCAATCGAGCTGCTCCGACCAGGCCCGGTCGAGCGTGCTGCACATTTACAATCCGCCCAAGCTCGAGGCGGTTGGAGGTTACGTGGAGATCGATCCGGCCGTTGTCGAAATGAGCCCGACTATGTGTGAAGGAGCCCTTCAAATCGACACTGCCTGCCGGGGTGTTTACCGCTAGCCGGGACAACGAAACAGAATCGCTGGTATAGTTGGCCGCGCCCTCGATTGAATTGAAGGGTTCTTCATAAATAACGCCGTTCGTCAGCCGAAAGTCCACACTCGAATGAAGATCCGTCCTGATGCCAGACAGATCTGCGTTCGCCGACAGCGTCCCGCGAGCCGGAAACGAAGACCCTGCAATGGATAGCACCTTGTCGATCGGCAGGGAGTTTATGGCCACGCGAGCTGTTGTTGGATAGTCGTGCGTGAGTCGGGTTTGCCCGCTGACTTGCACCGTGGAACCGGCGATATTTGAATCCCCGCGAAAATCCACCACGGATCCAGTGGTACGCGCGGTGACGCTGACATTTCCGAAAACGTCACGCCGAGTGCGCAGCGCCACGGCTTGAATGTCTCCCAAAATCGATGAGAGGACAAATTCGGAAGCTGGGCGCAGCTCACCTACCACGCTGGCATTTATCCGGACAGTACCTGACAATCCCGGGTGGCGTTTTTGGATCGATTGGATTTCTCCCAGAGCCAGATCGTTACTAGTTATCTGGGCTTGAATGCGTCCAGTGTCTAACGTATCGGACGGATGTGAATAGCTCCCTTTGAGTTCGAGCAGGGCTGCCCCGGCGCTCAATCGTGCAGTGGGCAGATCGATTAATCCATCCGAGAACCTGACGGACGCCTCAATCGAATCGAATGGCTCGCGGTAGATCGTCCCGCGCATTACAGCGAGGTCCGCGGTTCCCTGCGGATTACCAATCGTCCCTGTAATATTGACCTGGGCATTCGACAACCCACTCGCTGGAACCGAGGTCTGTCCTGCAAGAGCGAGGATGTCCGCGACATCTCCGTTCCGCATGCTCCCGGTAAGCGATATCCGGTCGTTGTTGCCCGCGCTCCACTTGCGCAGACTCATCGAACCGTCAAATTGCGCCTGAAGACTTCCGCGTGTAAGCCGTGCATTCCGCACGCTTGCCTCTGAGGCCCACGCCTGAAACTCGGTTTCGAATCGATCGAATTGCCGATTATTCACTGAGAAACGCGTGACGCCCGCGTGTCCCATAATTTTAGGATTATCAAGCGAACCCCGAACTTGCGCCGTCACGGTCGCAGTTCCACGATTGAGTGCAATTGGGATAGGAGTTGATCCGGTGTACAAATCACTTAAATTTCGCGATTCCAGATTAACGTTAATCTGCTGACCGAGCACACCGTTTGCGCTCAGACGGCTGTTGGGTAGAGACAGTTGAAGATCTCTAAGGAGTGTCGCACCGGAAGTGCCATCGTAGTCGGCAGCAACGCGCCCGGAAATCGGGATGCCGGACGACTTAGGAGACACTGCGAGGCGTGCCCGGGCTTCTAGACCGGCACCCTTCGGCGATTTCAGGCTTCCGTTCGCCTCAACTGTGCCCGATATTGAACCCGCATAGTTGATATGCGTCCCGGTAAAAGCGCTAACGAGAGTCTTAATATCGAAGTTTCTAAGCTGCGTTCTGGCGGTTAGCCGATCCTGGCTTTCCAGGGCGGCATCTCCGTTGATTTCTCCGCCCAGGGCTTGCAAGCGTAGATCTTTGATCGTGATCCTTCGTGGATCTGCGTTGATGTTGGCGTTCAACGCCATGCTACGAACTTCGCGTCCACCTTGCGAGAGTGCAATATCCGTGCTGCTGATCTGGCCGTTTCCGCTGTAATCGCTTGCAGAAGAGAATTTCCCGCGCGCCGATATTTGCAGCGTCCCTCGGAGGGCTGTCGGCGCCGTCGTGCCCGAGACGTTCATGAGGTCTTCAAGCGAAACGGAGCCTGTCAGCTCCCCCGATGTGACGGGCGATTTCATGTTCTCGACCGCGCCGCTAATGGTGAATCGGGACAGGCCAGCGAGAATGGCTGCGCTGGTGACTTCGATCCGGTCTTTTTCGATCCGAACGGGTATATTGAGTGCGATGAACAGCGGGGAACGCCCAGGTGGCGTCACTGTAAGCGGATTGACGGATACATCACCTTCATAGCGCTGGCTTAATAGATTCCACTTGAGTGCGATATTAAGATTTTCGCCGTGAGCGCTGAAGTCTGTCTGCCGGCCCGAAAACTGTAGCAGCCCGTCCTTTATCGTGAAGGAACGGACCGCCAGGTCCACGACGGTTTCAAGCACAGACGTGTCGCCTGGCTTTTTGACGGTTTCCGGAGAGGGAATATTTGTGCCTCCATCTTCCAGCATCATTACATTCACAACAGGGTGGTCCGCAAAGAACGATTCCAACCCAATCAGGTTCTTCCATCCGTTGAACAGCTTCACTTGCAGGTCGATCGATTTTACGTCCAGAAATGGGGCTGCGCCAGGCGGTTCTTTGCCGTGAACCACAAAGCGGTCGATATGAGCCCGCAGGTCCCGAGGGTTGAAAGCAAAGTTACCGATTTCGGCCCTGCCGCCTGCAGACGAGTTAATGGTTGCAATGATCTTGTCGCGCACATAATTACGAAACCGTTCGGTACGTACGATCACCAGCGCAGCGATGAGCAGCACGAGGAGCAATCCGAAGAGCCAGCCACCGATTGCGAAAAAGACTCGAGAACGCCGGCTCATTGCGGTGGTGCCTCCCGAAATTCGATGCGCGTAGCCTTTCGGGTCTGATCGATCCAGACCTCAAATTGCTGGTTCGCCTGTTCCCCCAAGATTTCAGCCTCGATTTCCGGGCGCACATCGCTTGCGGAGCGAGCATCCGGGTGCGACTTGGCCAGCGCTGCACGATGACTGCTGAAGTATTCCTCGGTTTGCTGATCGCTTACGGAAATCGAGGTGGCGAATCTCTGATCGATGAAGTGCAGAACAGTGAGTTGCCACAGTAGAGCGGATTTAAGATCCTCCTCCGCAAGGCCGTACTTCTGCAATGCTTGGCGATACAGACGGTCTTCGGCAAAGCGGTCTTTCTTGATCTGCATCAAGAGCTTCTCCATGTCTGTTATAGGCGCCGGAGACGCGCCGGTTGACTGGATATCCTGTCGGATCAGTAGCTGGTCAATCAGCCTGCTGGCGGCCTCCTTTCGCGAAGACGCGCTAAAATCGGGCGTAGTTTGGTTCAGGAAGCTTACCACTCGAATATCGCGATCGATATCGCTTTGCTTGATAGCACGTATTCCTACGACCACCGAAACGCCGTCGACGATCTCTCCAAACGTATTTACACTGCCCGGAACTCCAAGAATCAGACCGGCAATGAGACTTCGGACGATCGCCTTCATCAAAACGTCTGTCCTATCGAAAAAAAGAATTGAAAATGGCGGGTGCTCTGTGTCTGACCGCGGCACGCATCCGGCAACTGATCTGCGGGAATAGTCGGATTGCACTGAAGCAACTCGTTCGATGTCCCCTTAAAACCCACGAAGCTCGGAGGATTAACGCTGTAAGCCAGATCCAAGCGGATTGGTCCGACGGGAGTCTTATAGCGGATGCCAAAGCCTACCGCATGGACCATGTAGGCGAAATCCTGGAGATTGCGTTGGCTCACGCGAAAGGAAACGCTTCCCAAATTCTGGAAGATATTCCCCGCATCATGAAAGATGACACCGTTTATGTTGTCGCCCAGAAAGGGGAATCGAAGTTCGAAGGTGTTGAAAAAGGAAGCGTTCCCTCCTAGCGGGAACCCCGTGGGAGTGGTAGCGATGCCGCCAGGCCCGGCAGGCATGCCTAGATCTCGCGGTCCCGCCTGATTTTCAGGAAATCCGCGATTAGAGACATTGCCGCCGCCAAACAACCGCTCTGGCAGCGGCACCTCATCCGCATCACTCAAACCCGGCGGCGTCGCAAATGGAAAGATTACGCCGAAGGTGGTTTGGCGGGCGAATGTCACATTCCGGGTCAGGGGATAATATGTGGCGTTACGCGCCACAATTCGTACGAAACTTCGTTCCGACCCAAGAATCCTCGAGGTGACACCGACATCCAAAGTGTTGTAGAGCCCGCGATGCGCGTCCGCCGAATTGTCCCTCCGGTCCTGCACAAGATTGGCTGATACAATGCCAAGCCGGACCGGTTGCAGAAGTTGAGGCACCAGTAAAGCGGGAATGACAACGTCGTTCGTGGTCACGCGGCGATAGGCGTAACGGAACAGAACCGTGGTGGGCTTCGAGAGCTTTTGTAATACCTGAATCGCCGCTTCCTCGCGTTGAGACGAAAATGTTGTGACGTCGCGCGAGGAATCATAGAGAGCAGTAAAGGTAACGGACCGCCCTTCGGTATTTTGAAATCTCGGCCAAAGGTAACTGAGCGCCGCCTTCTTTTCGATCGTCGAAACAATTGTTTGAAGGGCGATGGTATGGTTCAGTCCCCACTGATTCAGCCGTTTCAGCTCGATGGAAACGCGAGGGCTGAATCCCGCGGAGCCGGCCGGCGCGTTGAGATTCGACGTAGTTCCACCTAGGCGCCCAATTTGGGCTCCTACCCCGACATTCAGGGTGTACCGTCGGCCTTCATCGAAATCCAGGAGAATATGTTTGTACGATTCGGTTCCCCCTGGGTTCTGCACAACCGCCTGGACGCTGGCGAACGCCCCTAAATCGTACAGGTGACGTTGCGAATCGCGCAAGGCAGTCAATGACAGCGGGCCTTGACTCGCCATGAGCAGGTTGTTCTTGACATAACTGGGTCGGGTCGCTTTGAGTCCGCTAAAGAGTATGTCACGCACAAACCGTTGCTCTCCCGGGGAGATGCGATAGGTAAGGGACACTTGTTGCGGCGCGGCACCCGGCGTAACGCTAGTCTCTACTGCTGCGTTCAAATAACCCTCGGATCGAAAGAAGTTGACGATGGCGGCTCGATCCGTGGCGACACTCACATCACTGTAGGGCTGGCCATCCACCGAAGTGATCAGGGCCAAAAGAGGTTGTTTGTCGGAAGCTCGAGCTCCTTCCAGAATCAACTTGTCAATGCTCCACTGCGCTCCCTCTTTGATGGTGACCTTAACGCCGATTTGACCGCTCTTGCCTCCATAGTCGTTTTCGATTTGGGAACTTACGCTCACATCCCGAAATCCGTTCTGTCGATAGAGGCTACTGATCGTCTCTTCATCCTTACGTCGAAATGCTTCACTAAAGCGGCCATGCCTTAGGCGAAATGAACTCTGCTGCATGAACATGCGTTCGCGAATCGTATCGGTTGAGAAATATCGATTTCCTTCGATTGCAACGTGGGCTAATTTCCGCCTCGTTCCCTGGGTGATGACGTACTCGATTGTCATCTCGTCGTTTTGAACCGGCAATGTCCGGAAGGTAACGTCTGCGTCAGGGTATCCTTGCGATTGAAAATAATCCTTCAGATTGCGTGCACCCTCAATCAGCAGATCCTCTTCTACAGCGCCCTCCTGAAAAACAGGTACGTAGCGCTGGAAAAGCTTCTTGGAGACCTTCGCTTCCACGGCTTTAAGCTCGACTTTGGGCCCGGCTTGGATCTCCAGCGTAGGCTGCACTCGCCGTGTTTTGGGATCGTAAGTTTGGCCTTGCAGGGTCACAGAGGCAGTAAGCCGGTCGTCTTGCTGATATCTTTGTTCGACGCCCTGGATTCCTGTATTGGTTAGCGATTCGGTCACCTGCCGCCAACGGCCGATGAACCGAGTTCTCCAGCCGGTCGCCTTGATGATCGTAGCGTTCGGAAGCTTAGTGTCACCCTGAATGGCAGGCGCCTGATAGTGGGCACGATGTCCGGGATTAACTGCGATGTTCACATTTACTTGCTGAGTTTGGGAATCCTCGGCAGAATCCAGCGTCACTTTCGCCTCGTACAAGCCATTAGCTAGGAACAACTGCTCTATCTGCTTCTGTGCGCTCACAAGAAGCTCGGGCCGAAATAGCGTGCCAAGATCCAACTTTGCAGCCGCTGCGACTTGGGCGCGGTTCGGCGGATCGGCTATTTTCCCGACTACGCCTATATGGCCGACGAAATATGCTTGCCGGGTTATGAACCGGACAACGACGCCATCTGCTTCAGGGTGAGCATCAACCTGAATGTCCTGATACCGTCCGGTTGCAAACAGCGCGTCAATGATGGTCGCCACCTCAGATCCGTGAAAAGATTCACCGGGAATCAGCGTCTGGAATCGCGCAAGGTCGGCCGCCGAAAGGGGTTGTTCCGGAGGCTGATACTCCACCCGAACAATCTCCTTTCCTTCGTAGCTTCGGATCTGGGGAAACGCCGCGCTCGCGACCAGAAGCAATATCGAGAGCGAACGCAACCCTTTGGTCAATAGGTGCCCTTCCAAAGACGAACTAACAAGGAGATCCAGGCATTGCATTTTGCGTTTCCGGAAAGGACGGAGTCGGCCCCAGCAAGTCTAGCTGGAGCCTGAAACGATCCTGGCCTAGCACCGACGGCTCGTGGCCCATAAGTTCGTTTTCTATCCACCGCGAACCTCCACCCGTCGCGAGTCTTGAGGCATGGCGTTTTCATCGATCACGTGTTCATAAGACGATCCCGTGGGGGATGAGGATCTGTGGGTACGCTTTGCGTCCCTATAGCAAACGATGGGCGCAGAAACTACTTGGCGCACATGTCGTTTACGACCGGCAGAGAACCCGTCGATCCTTACGGATGTCAAGTTGGTTTATGCGACCTAACGGGTCCCAATTGCGGTTTCCAGCTGGGTTAAAAGATCTCCCAGTAGTAGACTCTCGTCAGGCTGCGCAGCGACTGCCGGCTCATTGAGCGATGCATCACTATGCGAGGAGAACCTCGCGTTGGTATCCGAGATACCGAGTGCCCTGGCTACCATGTCTGCCGAGACTCTCACTGGGTTCGGCAAGATCCCGCGTTTCAAACCGTCATGGACACGCTTATTCTCACATCCTACGGTAGACACAGCTCTAAACAGGCTGACACTCGACAATCCAGATCCGAACACCTCCTAATCTGTGAAACAAAATGCTATTGACTGTATCGATGTTAGTGAGCCCTACTAGCGCACGGATCGCATGAAACGAGGTCAGAGTTAATGGCATTGAATGACTTGATCGGAGTCTTAAACCAATATCGCGGGGCTTCAGCGTCTAACCCCCCGGCTACGGTCGAGCGTGACTACTCTGAAGTGGCGTCCCAAGCCCCGCAGGCGGACCTTGCCAGTGGTTTGGCGACCGCCTTTCGTTCGGACCAAACACCACCCTTCGGGCAGATGCTCGGGTCGCTTTTCAGCAAGTCAAATGGCCAACAGCGAGCAGGAATCCTAAACCAACTGCTCGGCGCTGTGGGGCCTAGTCTACTTACTTCAGGCGCTAGGTCATAGGCTTTAGTGGCTAGAGGGCCAGCAGGCTCATTCTTGCTCAGGATTCATGCCTTGCAGAATTGCCAAATCATAGATGGCTTGAGTCTTGGTCCATATCGTCGTTGAGCAAGTCTGCTCAGATTGTTGCTCGGGGCCTCGTCCAACCTGGACAGGTGGGCTGCGTCACACAAGACGCGAGAGCGACTTCAATGAATGTGACGCCGGCACCCTTGGTCTGTATCTCGATGAATCCACTGGGTGGGTCACGGCGGCGTCACCATGCCGACTGTCCCCAGAAAACGACCTACACTGTAAGCTGCGTCATTAGGAACAGATTGGGCTGCGTGAAGGTGAAGTCACCATGAACCAGGTCTGCTAAGTAATTTGTTTTGAATCTGTCCAACCTGGACAGCAGCAGTCAATGCCTCAAGGTGCCATACCTTGACCCTCGGTGTGAATTCTGTCCAGCCTGGACACTGCCATCAAAGGTCGAAAGGTTGGCTGCTGTATCCTCCTTGTTTGTCCAGGCCGGACGGCCTGCCGCCTCCCGATCGATGGAGTAGAGCGAGGATGGTC
>Ga0105241_10000326_pt1 | contig 36012 bp, 28 predicted proteins | sample KBSC64metaG_FD_80422 | JGI IMG/M metagenome (GOLD analysis project Ga0105241, IMG submission 80422) | Corn rhizosphere microbial communities from Kellogg Biological Station, Michigan, USA - KBS C6-4 metaG | ecosystem: Host-associated > Plants > Roots > Rhizosphere > Soil | place: Michigan, USA... | reverse complement strand
CTTTGGGTACGGGCGGCTTATCTGAAGTAAAGTTTGCCCGGGTGGCGAAATTGGTAGACGCACTGTGTTCAGGTCGCAGCGTGGGAAACCATGTGCTGGTTCGAATCCAGTCCCGGGCACTGAGACGAGGCAATTCGGCTTTTTGCCGTTTTGCCTCGTTTTTTATTTTGCCAAAAATCTTGTCCAGCAATATTCGAGCAACCGGACGGCCAATAACCGATTACCCTTTTCACTTCCCCTTCTTATGCCTCCCATTCCTTCGGGCAAAAGGCTTATTTTTGCAGAAACGAATAAGGTATGGGCTTGACCAAATCATCTCAGTCTGTCAGAACCAAGCGGGGGCTTTCCATGCTTGCCCTCCTCGTTGACAATATCAGCAAAATGAGCCCATCTGAACAAAAACTGCTCTGGATGCAGCTCAACAAAAGAAAGCTGACCGCGTTCGCGCACCAGTTAGACTCTACTGTCGCCCCCCATCATCTTTCTTTAGATGAAATTGATATCTTAATAGATGAAGCAAAAAGGCATGGCATCAGGAAAAAGAAAGGTTAAGAGATTTGTCATTGATGTCAATACCTTCATCACCATTTTTATCAATCGGGAAGCGGCGTGGCTGGCGCAATATGTTCTGACGAATAAAATTGAAATCTTTGTAGATGACAGCCTTATTCGGGAGTTGACGCATGTGCTCGACTATCCAAGGATAAAAAAACTGCTTCCCTTAGACAAGCGCTTTTACATCAACTTTGTGCTATTGATCAGCCTGCGTATTGAACCAACTGAGTTTAATATAAAAAGCCCTGATCCGGAAGATAATTACCTTTATTCCATCGCCCTTAGTGCTCACGCCAAACTGCTCGTTACGGGTGAAAAAGCACTGCTACGATGGGCAAAATCACCGGTTGAAACAATTAGCCTGGCAAAGTTCAAGGCGCTGTTTTGATATTCTCTGTTCCACGGCTGGGCGCAGCGATCAGCCTCGATACATTATCTGCCGAAAACCTGCATTATGTATTATCCGGCGATGATTTTTTCTGTCAGATCTCAATGAAAAAATGCGGACGAACAAAAGGAGAAGCCGGCAAGCAGTGAAATGCCTGCACAGAGCAGGCAGGTTTGCATGGCCTGCCTGTTTTTACGTATACTATAGTAAACCACCAGAATAACATTCAGCAGCGCTATATTCATAAAGGCCAGGCCAAGCCCAAAGGAACCTGCCGAAGTTATACCCCAAAGACCAAAAACGATCAGCATGCCTGTGTTGATGAGGAGCGCCTGCCTGTTTAATTTCATACAGTTCCTGATTTAAGCAGGTCCCTTTCGGCCTGCAGTTGTCGGAGGTAGATTTCTTTTTCGTCCCGGTAGAACAGGTTCATCGTCTCAAAAGGAATCAACCGCCCGTCCTTATGCACAATATGGACACAGCTCTTTTTAATGGCCCTGACATCGAAATCATAGGCGTCAATAAAGCGCATGATGATGATGCGAAAGAGATTATCGTAACGCAAACCAGGCGCACTGACTTCCGGGAGACAGCAAAGCAGCCTTCCCATATTTTCTTCTACGCGGTCAACGGAAATGCCGGTGCTGAAAATCTTAATGAGATGTTGATGCAGTTCCGTATCCTGTTCGTAAACGATTGTGTTGCGACTATTATTAAGCAGGTGTGCCGGATCAATGTGGCGGGTCAGCGGAAACACCTCGCCACCCAGTTTCAAAGCATAGGCCATGGCCAGGGCGTCGGGGTTACAGGGAACGGGAATGATGTCATTGGGTTGAAAAATTCGGGTTTGTTCCAGGATTTTGGTCCGGACATCCGTCAGCGTTATACGGTCGGTCGCGGGATTGAAATTCTCGAGGCGTCCGGCGATTTGCGTGGGCTGGAAAGTAACGCCCCGGACGCAGCGCTGTTTCAGCGCGAATTCAATGATGCGTCCAATTTCATCGTCGTTAACGCCTTGCTGCAGGGTTACCACCAGGGTGGTGGAGAGATTCACGCGATTCAGCTGCTCCAGCGCCTTCATCCGGATATCGGAAAGATCCCTGCCCCGAAGCTGCATCAGGGCTTCCGGTTTGAAAGAATCGAACTGAAGATAGATTTCAAAGTCCGGCGCATAGCCGGCGAGCCGTTCCGCAAATCCCGGGTCCTGTGCAATCCGGATGCCGTTGCTGTTCACCATCAGGTGCCGGATGGGTTTTTGTTTTGCAATGTCCAGGATGGCAAAAAAATCTGGATGAATGGTGGGTTCTCCGCCACTGATCTGTACCACATCCGGGCTCCGTTCATTGGCCACGATGATGTCCAGCATTTTTTCCACTTCTTCCAAAGACCGGTGTCGACCATAATGCGGGGAACTCATGGCGTAACAGGTGGGGCAACTCAGATTACAACGGTCTGTTATTTCGACGATGGTAAGGCATCCGTGCTGCTCATGGTCCGGACAGAGTCCGCAGTCATAAGGGCACCCGAAATGCGTTTTGGTATTGAAACGCAATGGCATTTCAGAAGGCTTGTTGTAATTGCGGATCTCTTTATAATAGGGAATGTCGGTCGCGATGACCACTTTGGAATGGCCGTGCTGCGGACAGCGCTTCAGCATGTAAACCTTCCCGTATTCGAAGACGATCTTGGCGTCGATGCGGCGCAGACACTCGGGACAGAGACTTTGCGTAAAATCATAATAGGTATAAGGTCTTTCCGGCATATCAGGGACGGGTTTGCAGTGTAAAGGTTTTTCGAAAACCCAGGATATAAAGATAATAAAGCAATCCGGCTGCACAGGCGATTTGTATACTGGACAGCCCGACCGGAAAGCTGTAATGCGGTTTGATAAAATCCAGCAGGAAACGGAACAGGAGATAGGCGATCAGGAAAATTTTAAACCGCATGCCGTTTTCCAGCCGATGGTATTTTTCAAAAACGACAATTCCAAGCCAAAGCCCCGCAAGAAAAATAATTTCATAAAGGGCGACCGGATGCCGCTTCAGACCATCTCCCAGATTCATTCCCCAGGGAAGGTTGGTTGTCAGGCCATAAGTCTCTTCTGTAATTCCCATGCTGAAACAACCGATCCGCCCGATGATCAGGGCCAGGAGGATTGGAAAAACAAACAGGTCGCCGGAAGATTTTTTTTCTCCGATCAGTTTCTTGATGAACTCCACAGCGAAAAGGCCGCCAAGCAGTCCGCCCAAAACGGTTTTGTTCTGGTAAAAATAGAGTAGCATATTCCCGGACCGGAGCATCTCGGGTGGATTCTCCAGGCCTCCCAGTAAGCGGCTGCCGAGCAGGGCCCCGAATACCGAGGCGATGATGATCCGGAATCTGATGTCCGGGGAGATTAGGTCGCCATTCTTTTTTTGCAGATAAAGGTAATAGCGGAACCCGGCAAAATAAGCCGCGATTTCCGTCAGGCTGTGCAGTAAAACCCGGTGCCCTGCCACAGATATGTAATAAGGGAATGTCAAGTTCTGAAAAGGTAAGAAAATAAATGAATCCGTAGACCCAGGAGCACACAGGTAAAATACCTTATCGTTCCTTTTGCTCAAATACGGTTTGATTATGTAAATGTATCCGGAGTTGGCCCTTACTGTTGAACATTGGCGCTGGTATGGAATAACCCGCTCACATTCCCCCCCTGGCGGAATAAATTATTTTGTCCTGATCTGAATAATTACTATGTTTGAACATACTTACAAACAATGAAGGTTCAGATCGATCACAACAGCAAGCTTCCCCTGCACGTTCAGGTGGAGGAATTGCTCCGCAAAATGGTTGCCGCCCCGGAGTTTAAAGGCGGTGCATTTCTGCCAAAGGAAATAGAGCTGGCCAACCGGCTTGGGGTTTCCCGCAATACGGTAAGACAGGCCACCAATAAATTACAACACGAGGGTTTACTCACAAGGAAAAAGGGCGTTGGGACAAAGGCGGCAATAAAAAAACCCCTGGCTACCGGTCTGGATCACTGGTACAGTTTTACCCGGGAAATGCGGGAGAAGGGCATTCATGTGATCAACCTGGAGCTTAAAGTGCACTGGGTGGCGGCCGATAAAAAGATCGCTGATTTCTTTAATATTCCCAGGGGGACCAGGGTATTGCGGCTCGCGAAGCTGAAAGGCACATCCGGCGACAGCATCGTGTATTTTGAAAGCTATTTTCATCCCCGCATCGGCATCACGGAAAAAGATGAGTTCGATATGCCCTTATACACTATGCTGGAACAGAAATACGGTATCGTGGTGGTGCGCTCTGCTGAGAATATCAGCGCACAATTGGCGGGTCCTGTTAGCAGAAAACTGAAGATAAAAGCAACAGAACCCGTGCTGGTGAGAGAGCGGTTTGTTTACGATGCCGGCGACAGGCCCATAGAATATAACCTCGGCTATTACCGGTCAGACAAGTTTATCTATTCCATCGATATTAAAAAGGCTTAAATTTTTTTGAACGGGCAGATTATGTACAGACATACTGACAAACTTATCCTGGGGGTTGATATCGGCGGATCGCATATTACGGCGGCGCTCGTTCATGCAGGACGGGTTGCTGAGCAAAGCCTGAGCCGGAGAAAGCTGGATACCAAAAGAAGCAGCGCGGGCAGCCTGCTGAAAGATTGGATGCAAACCATGCAGGACGCCATGTCGGCAGCAGAAGGTGCTGCGCTGCAGGGCATCGGTATTGCCATGCCCGGTCCGTTTGATTATATACATGGCATTTCGCGGCTGGAGGGATTGGATAAGTATGAATCACTTTACGGCATTAATATAAAGACTGCCATAATAAACGCTTTGCGACTGGAAGAAGACGTCCCGGTCCTGTTCGAAAATGATGCTTCGTGTTTTGGCCTCGGTGCAGGAATGAGGAAGGAAAACGGGGCGGCAGAAAATGTACTGGCCATTACCCTCGGAACCGGATTTGGCGCTGCTTTCATCCGGCAGGGCAGAATAGTCAGGGGCGGCGGCATTCCGGAGAACGGGTACCTCTACAATATTCCCTTTAAGGACGGCATTGCCGAAGATTATATCTCCGCCCGCTGGTTACTCAACGAATACAGTAAACGGACAGGCGCGCGAAGCGTGCGGCAGGTAAAGGAACTGGCATCGCTGGCGATTGACGGACAGGATGAACAATCCAAAGAAGTTTTCGGTGTCTATGCGGCAAATCTCGCCACCTCTCTCGCCCACTGGCTCCGGTCTTTTAAAGCTGACCGCCTGGTCATCGGCGGAAATATCAGCAAGTCAGCCTGCTTATTTGTGCCTGAATTAAAAATGATTCTGGAAAAAAATGAGGGAATAGAAATTCCGATCATCATATCAGATAACACAGAACTGGCTGCTATCTGCGGCGCAGCAACATTAATCAGTACCATGGAAGAATTCAGGGGAAAAAAAAGGAGAGCCGGCACGAAATGGCGTAAATCTTCCCAGCAACTTCTGCCGTCACAAGCAGGCCAACTGCCTCAAACAGAGAAAGAATATGATATGTATCCCTTTCACCGGTTGGAGAAAGGATCTGTTTTTTCAGGTTACGATTCCCTGGCAGACTGGATCGTTGCACAAAAGATCGTGGCTATTGATGGATTTATCGGCAACGACTGGATTTTCATTCAAAAGAAACTCGCCGGTATTTTCAGGGAAAGGAATCTCCGCGTGCTTTGGTATGAAACTTCGGCGTTTGGTAAAACGGAGCGTGAAATAGAGGAACTGGTCACGCCTTTCCTGGGTGAACCGGATTCAGTTTGGGGGAGAAAAACCACCCTGGAGTTAAAAGATTTTTACCAGATTGAAAAGCTCCGGGATCTTCAACCCGTATCGGATTTTGATGTAGCCATTGTCCTGGGCATCGGGGCGGGCCTCTGTAAAGAACAAATGCCGCTGATCTACGTGGACCTGCCCAAAAATGAATTGCAGTATCGCATGCGGGCGGGCAGCATTTGTAATCTGGGGACTTCGCAACCGGAATCCCCAGCTGCCATGTACAAGCGCTTTTATTTCGTGGACTGGGTGGTACTGAATAATTACCGGAAACAGATCGCACAAAAAATATCTGTGGTAGCCGACGGCCAATGGAAGGAAACGATCAGCTGGACACCCCGGGCGGCTCTTTCCAGGGGTCTGCAATCCATCAGTAAATCCCTTATCAGGGCAAGGCCCTGGTTTGAAGCGGGCGCCTGGGGCGGCCAATGGATGAAGGAACGGTTTCCTTCGCTTAACAAAAGCGAGATCAACTATGCCTGGTCATTCGAACTGATCGCTCCGGAAAATGGTATCGTGTTGGAAAGTGACGGCCATTTACTGGAGATCGCATTCGACTGGCTGATGGAAGAATGTTCAGCCAATGTGCTCGGCAGGGACGCAGGCCGTTTTGGCGATGCTTTTCCGATCCGCTTTGATTTCCTGGATACTTTCGGTGGTGGCAATCTTTCCATCCAGTGCCACCCTTCCCTGAAATATATTCAGCAGCATTTCGGGGAGACCATCACGCAGGATGAAACATATTATATCCTGGATTGCAAACCGGATGCGGGTGTTTACCTCGGCTTTTCGGAGGATATTGAACCGGATGCTTTCAGAAAAGTACTGGAAGAAAGTGAAGAAACGGACCGGCCGGTGAATATCGGGAAATATGTGCAGTGGCATCCTGCTCATCAGCACGATCTCTTTCTGATCCCCAACGGAACCGTTCACAGCTCGGGTGTCAATAACCTCGTGCTGGAGATCAGCGCCACGCCTTATATTTTCACTTTTAAAATGTACGACTGGGTGCGGCTTGATCTGGAAGGCAATCCGCGTCCCATTAATATTGAACATGCTTTCAACAACCTCAATTTTGAGCGTCGCGGTAAAAAAGTTGAAGAGGAACTGATTTCAAAACCATCGGTGATCGAAAAAAAAGAAGCGTACACGCTGGTCCACCTGCCTACGCACAGGGAGCATTTTTATGACATCCACCGCATTGAATTCAGCGGGACGGCGAAAATAAAAACGGACGGCAAATGTCATGTTTTGATGCTGGTAGAAGGCAGCTCGGTGATGGTGGAGGTTGAAGCGGGGCAAAGCCGGAGGTTCAGTTTTGCGGAAACTTTTATCGTGCCGGCTGCTGCCGGTTCGTATACGCTGGTCAACGAAAGCGGGAAACCCGCAAAGCTGATAAAGGCTTTTATAAAATGACAGACACGTGGTAAGGCATTTGCATTAAAGCGGAACGCATCTGATTATTTAACGAACGATTGCAATGAAAAAAGAACTGCATAACAAAAATTACCTGCTGCTGGTGTGTTTGATTGCTGCCCTCGGGGGGTTTCTGTTTGGCTTTGATACTGCTGTCATTTCGGGTGTTCTCGGATTTGTGACCGGCAATTTTCATTTTGATCTCTTCATGGAGGGCTGGTTCGTGAGTTCCGCCCTGCTGGGTTGCATTATTGGCGTGGCTGCGGCCGGGAAGCTCAGTGATGTGTACGGGAGAAAAAAAGTAATGCTGCTGGCCGCCTGCCTGTTTTTTCTCTCCGCACTGGGATGTATGTTATCAACCAGCGCCGGGTTGCTGATTGCCTTTCGCCTGGTCGGCGGACTGGGCATTGGCGTTGCATCCATGATCTGTCCTTTATACATCGCGGAATTTTCTCCTTCCCATTTCCGTGGAAGAATGGTAGCGCTCTATCAGTTGGCCATAACCCTCGGCATCGTGGCGGCTTATCTCAGCAATGCCTGGCTGGTAAAAATTTCAACACATTCGTCTTTTCATGGCCTTCTGCGTTATATCATTAACCAGGATGTATGGCGGTCCATGATCGGCATCGGCATGATCCCGGCTTTTATTTTCCTGATCTGCCTGTTCCCCGTGCCCGAATCCCCCCGTTGGCTTTTGCTGAAAGGGCGCGAAGCCACCGCCCTGAAATATTTAAACAGATTAAATCCACCCGGGGCCGCACAGAGTGCATTGAATGAGATCCGGAAAAATATCGCGGAAGAAAACGGAAGTATTAAAGAGCTTTTTTCACCGGTATACCGGGTGGCGCTGATCATCGGTCTTGCACTTCCTTTTCTTTCCCAGGTTTCCGGCATCAATGCCATTATCTATTTCGGTCCGGCCATCCTGGATAAGGCAGGTTTCTCCCTCGGAGACGCATTGGGCGGGCAGGTAACCATCGGCATCGTCAACGTCCTGTTCACGTTCGTGGCTATTTTTACAGTTGACAAATGGGGAAGAAAACCCTTGCTGCTGCTGGGTATCTCCGGAGCGGTACTATCGCTCGTTGTACTCGGATTCCTGTTCCGGCTGAATGTAACCGAAGGCCCGTGGATCCTCATCTTTATTATGGTCTTCATTGCCTGTTTCGCTTTTTCTTTTGGTCCTGTCAGCTGGATCGTTATCAGCGAGATATTCCCGAATGCGGTAAGAGGCAGGGCCATGTCGCTAGCCACACTTTCCCTGTGGGTGGCGAATTTTCTCGTGGGGCAATTAACCCCCCTTATGCTGAAAAGTCCGCACTGGGGCCCGGCCGCTACTTTCTGGACCTTCGCTGTTTTGTGTGCCCCCGGCCTGTGGCTCACGCGGAAATTAATTCCCGAGACCCGGGGGAAATCGCTGGAAGAGATTACGGATTCCTGGAAGGCAAAGTATAAGAAGCAGGAATCATTGACAAAAGCAACTCCTTACTAAAAAAACCGGAAGCCATGAAATCATTCCTGTGTTCCAAAATATGTTCAGACAACCTTACATATATCACCAAATCCAATCCAATGCGCATTCAATACATCTGACAAATATCAGGACGATCATGAAATCTATCCATTCAAAACAAAATGCTGTTATATGAGTTTATTCAATTTAACGTTGCCCGGAAAAATTGCAGCAAAGGGCGTATTAAAATCCATCCTTATCCTGCTGTTTGCACTGGCGGGGTTTTCCTTCAGCGGAGCTGCACAGAATAATCTTGTCGTTCAGGGTACGGTGAAGGATTCTGCCGGTAACGCCCTGAGCGGCGTCAACGTGCTGCTGAAAGGCAGCAAACTGGGCGCCAGCACCGATGGCGCCGGTAATTACAGTCTCCGGTTACCCGCAGGACTCACCGGCGGGACGCTCGTTTTTTCCCATGTAGGCTTTCTTTCCTACGAACGAATCATACCTGCCTCCGGGGTGGTTGATGTAAAGATGGAGAAGGAAAGCGATGCCCTGACCGATGTAGTGGTAGTCGGTTACGGCACCCAGCGTAAAGTATCGCTTACCGGCGCGGTTGATCAGATTACTTCCAAAGATATTGAAGGCAAGCCGGTGCTCAACAGCCTGCAGGCGCTGCAGGGAGAATCTCCCAATTTAATTATCCAGCAAAGTCAGCTCGATCCGGGCAGTAACGTAACCATCAACATCCGCGGCGTGGGAACGCTGGGCAACAACGATCCGCTGGTGGTAGTGGATGGTATTGTTGGTGGAAATATCAATACGATAAACCCCAATGAGATAGCGAGCATTTCTGTATTGAAAGATGCCGGCGCCGCCGCCATTTACGGTTCGCGTGCGGCAAACGGCGTACTGCTCATCACAACAAAAAGCGGCAGAATAAATCAGAAGCCCACGGTAAGCTACGACGGCAGCTATGGCACACAGGTGGCCAAAGTGCTGGTAAAAAAGGTGAGTGCCTGGGATAATGCATATTATAAAAACCAGTCGTTGCTCAACTCCGGTTTGCCGCCGGTATACACACCCGAACAAATCCAGGATCTTAAAGCACAAGGGAACGGCACCTGGGATGTGGAACATCTCCTGCAAAATGCGCCGCTCCAGTCTCATCATATCAGCGTCAGTGGCGGTGGCGAAACAAACTCTTATTTTATTTCTGCAGGATACCAGGATCAGAAAAGCAACCTGATCGGTAATGGCGGATCCGGAGCCCCATTTGGGTATACTAAATATAATCTCCGGTTAAACGAGACTTCCGTCATTGGACGGTTGCGGGCGAACGTTATTTTGAATTATACGAAAACGCGCAACAAAACCAATAGCGTTGGCGACAACAACATTTTCGCCGATGCCAACCGCGTGCCTTTGAATTTTAACTGGGTAGATTCAGCCGGCAATTACCTCACCAATTCCGTGGCCTCCCAGTACAATGAATACGGGGTACTCGAAAAGGGCGGTTATAACCAGGCCGACAATGACGAGATCTTCGGAAATATCAACGGCCAGTTCAGTATTACGAAAGACCTTAAGCTGACCGGTATCTTCGGAGGAACCATCAGTAACAACGGAAATTTCTTCAGGAGAACACAGGTTAACTACCTGCCATCCGGGGTATATGGGGACGATCGCACGGTGTTTGACAATAATTCCAAATCGCTCCTGATGAATACGCAGTTGTATGCGGAGTACAGCAAATTGATCGGCGATCATTCGCTGAAGGTTTTACTCGGCGCATCCAATGAAAATTACGACGGCCGTGGATTCCAGTTGCAGAAAACACTCACCGATCCTTATCTGGGAACGCCAACAACCGGAACCCTGCTGGATCCTGTCAATTCTTACAACAGCATTGCTGTTGACCAGTCGAGTATCAATTCCCTCTTTGGCCGCATCAATTATTCCTATAAAGGAAAGTATTTGCTGGAAGGCACTTTCCGGGAAGATGCTTCTTCCAAATTTGCCAAAGGCAAAAGAGCAGGCTTTTTCCCTTCCATCAACCTGGGATGGCTTGCTTCGGATGAATCTTTCATGGAGGGCGTTAAGAACGTTCTCAATAACCTGAAGTTCAGGGCAACCTATGGTGTGCTGGGCAACCAGAACGTGGGTTCATACCAGTACCAGACCACTTACTTTAATTATCCGGCTGCTTATGGCTTCAATAATGCTGACGTTGGCGGAGCGGGATTTTTACTGAGCAACCAGGACCTTACCTGGGAAAAAGCGGCTACGTTTAATGTGGGCGTCGATGCGGGTCTCCTGAATAACAGCCTGACTTTTTCATTCGACTACTTCAATAAAATTACGAGCGACATATTACAGCCCAGATACGATGTGCCCCAGGTCTTCGGCGCCGGACTGCCGGACTACAACGTGGCTAAAGTGAAGAACCAGGGCTGGGAAGCATCGGTCAATTACACGCTGAAAGGCCGCATGGTGACGCATAGCTTTAGTTTGAATGTAGCCGACAGCAAGAACACGCTGATGACGCTGACCGGGGGCACCACAGAACAGATCGTTAACCAGGACGTGTTTCAACTGATCAGGAAAGTAGGACAGCCCATCACGCAGTATTATGGATATGAAACCAACGGTTTCTTTCAGAACCAGTCAGATATTGATAAGTCACCCAAGCCCGCGGGGGCCATTGTAGGACCTGGTGATCTGAAGTTCAGGGATCTCAATGGAGACGGCGTAATTGACGACAAGGACAAAACGGTTTTAGGTAATCCCTTCCCGCGTTATACGTTCGGGTTCACTTACAGTATAGCCGTTAAGGGCTTCGATCTGCAACTCTTTGTTCAGGGCGTGGGTGCGAGAACGGAATTTCTCCGCGGAGAACTGGTGGAACCTTTTCATTATAATTACGGCGCTACCCTTTATGATCATCAAACGGATTTCTGGACGGCTGAGAATCCCAACGCGCGGTTCCCGCGGCTGGCAGCAATCGGATCTGCTTCGAATACCTACAACTGGCGCACCGGCTCGGACCTGTACAAGTTCAATGCTGCTTATGCCAGACTGAAAAATGTGAATATCGGATATACTTTTTCATCCGCGCTTACCAAAAAGGCAGGTATTCAAAAAATCCGCATTTCATTGATCGGGCAGAACTTGTTAACCTTGACCAAACTGAGTTTTATTGATCCCGAAACCACGGAGTTCGGAAATAACCTCAGTCTCGGCTCCTATTCCAACAGCGCCCGGAGCTATCCGTTACCAGTATTTTACGGTGCAGGGCTCAACGTGACGTTTTAATTACTGTTTAAAACATAACATATGAAATTTCAAACAAAAATATACATCCCCCTTTTGGCAGTCATGCTGGTCACAGGTTGTAAAAAGCTCGATCTGGCGCCGACAGACAGGTTTTCCGACCTTACCTTCTGGACCATTGATGCCAATGTGTACAGTGCACTGAATAATAATTACAGCCTCATGTACAACAGCCAGCTGTATTTTTATAATGATGCCCTGAGCGACAATGCCTATTCCTCCAGCGGAGATTATAATCTGATTGCCAGTGGCCATGCCACATCCGGCACAGCCAAATTCCAGGGCGACTGGGCCTATTATTACAGCACCATCAAGAGTTGTAATATCTTCCTGGAAAATATCGGTAAAAATACAACGCTTGCTCCTGACGTGGTTGAAAGACTGAAAGCGGAGACGCGTTTTATCCGTGCTTTCGAGCACTTTAATCTGGCCAAATGGTTTGGTGATGTTCCCCTGGTGGATCACGATATCACGCCCGAAGAGGCCAAACAAATCGTGCGTTCTCCCAAGGCTACCGTGATTAAATTCGTTACGGATGAGCTGGAGGCGATCATTCCAACCCTGCCGTCCAAGGACCAACTGCCCGCAGCGGAAAACGGAAGGATAACGAAAGGCGCTGCGCTGGCCCTGGAAGCCCGCGTATTGTTGTATCAGGGCGACCGCATGGCGGATGTTGTGGCCATCTGTGAGAAGCTGATGAATGATCAGGCGACCAGCGGTCAGTATTCGCTGGTGTCAGATTATTCCGATCTCTTCAGCAATCCGGCAGTTAACAAAAATAATTCTGAATCCATTCTCTCTATACAATACGTGCCTGCAGTCCGGACCTGGAGCGAGCTATGGGATTTTGTGCCCCGGTCTGTCGGTGGCCGGGTAAGCGCGATGGCGCCCACGCAGGAATTGGTGAATGATTACATTATGCTGAATGGCAAGGCCATTAATGAAGCGGGCTCCGGGTATGATGAGAACAATCCCTATGTGAATCGCGATCCGCGGCTGACAGCAACCGTAGTATATGATGGTTACCAGTGGGTAAAACCCGATGGCAGCATCAAGACCATTTATATCAGGCCGGGATCCGATCCCGATGCATCTGCGCCGGATGAATACAATCCCGCTTCGCAGAGCTCTTCACCAACAGGTTATTACTGGAGGAAATATTTCGATCCGGGCGCACTGGCCAATTTTGTTTCCGGTAATAACATTCATCTGATCCGCTATGCAGAAGTGCTCCTGGATTACGCGGAGGCGAAAAATAGCCTGGGCCAGATGGATGCCACGGTATGGGACAACAGCATAAAACTATTGCGCCAACGCGCAGGTTTTACGGATCCTGGCGCGCTCAACTATCCGGGCAACACGGACATGACCAGCATCATCAGAAGGGAAAGACGCGCTGAATTTGCGATGGAAGGATTGCGGACGGATGATATCAGGCGCTGGCAGATCGCGGAAAGCGTGATGCAGGGCTATGCCCATGGTGCACGGTTTGGCGATCCCTCCGTTGACAATGGATATATCCGGGTGCAACAGCGACAGTTTGATGCCGCCAGGGACTACCTGTGGCCGATCCCGGCTGCCGAGATCAGCCTGGATAACAATCTTACGCAAAACAACAGTTACTAAAACGGTCAGGCATTTAAATTGATAAAAATGAAAAATATAAAATGGTTAACCCTGCTTGCGTCGGCAATCCTGCTGTTATTCACCTCCTGCAAGAAGGATGTAAAAACACTGAACCTGAATCTGACGCCGGTTGAACATCTGGCTTCCCCGGAAAACGGAGCGTCCATTTCGCTGCAGCCTGCAACCGGCGCCAGCATTGTATTTACGTGGACGGCCGCGCAAACGCCCGACAGCGGGCTCATCCTGTATGAGATTGCGTTCGACAAGCCGGACGGTGATTTCAGTCACCCGGTCTATAAAATCGTTTCGGATGGTTCCGGTGTTCAGACGCAGGCCACCGTTACACAGAAAGACCTGAATAAGATTGCTGCACTGGCAGGCATTCAGTCATCTGCTTCAGGTAGTATTAAATGGGCAGTGTCCGCATCCAAAGCAACAAATGAAATCATCAGCGGGGAAACCCGTACGCTGACTATTGAAAGGCCCGCAGGCTTTGCCACTGTTCCGGATGCCCTCTACCTCTACGGAACGGCAACTGAGGCCGGCGATCATCCTGAAAATGCAATCCCGATGAAAAAAACAGCGGACGGCGTGTTTGAACTATATACTTCTTTGGCAGCAGGATCTTACCTGCTCACCGATCAGCAGGGATCTGCGGGAACGCAATACTACATTGATGTTGCCGACCACGATATTATCAAACTGGGGAACACGCCAACGGAGGTTGCAGGCGCCACCAAAACCTTCCGCCTGAACTATGATTTTAATGTGGCCACTTCACAGGCCACCGAAATCCAGTCCGTTGGTTTGTATATGTCGGCTTACAACAGCGAAATCGGTCAATTAAATTATGCCGGGAACAGCACCTGGGAATCTGATCTGATCCCGGTAGTCTTTTACCAGTTCTCCTGGGGCAGGGATGAACGCTATAAATTCATCCTGCATACGCCGGCCGGACTGGAATATTGGGGAAGCCAGAATGCCGATAATATTCCTCCGGCAGGACAGCCCGATACTTATTTTTACCTGCTGCCGGTAACCAATGATCAATGGAGCAATACGTATAAGTTTGATCCTTCCGCCGATAACCACAGCGTAAAAGCGGATGTGTATTTCAAGGCTGCGGGGCCCTATACGCACAAAATTACCGTGCCCTGATAAAACGGGGTATGGAACGATTTGAATTCTAAAACATCGTGATGATAAAGCGTTTTGTTTTTGGAGGGATGGTTCTGCTGATCATTGCCCTGGTTTCGTGCAGCAAGGGAAAGGATTCGCCTGCTACGCAACCGCCGCCGGCAGATTCCACGCCGGTACGCCCGGTTTCTCCCTATCTCACGAAGGCCAGGGAAACGCACGATTTCATCCTATCCAATCTGCTGACGGTCTATAATGGCTACCGCGTAAATACAACCACCAGCGTCAACAGCTCTTATGAATGGTATAATGCCAGTCAGGTTTACGCAGATGCAGCCATGGTCGAGATAGGGGATTCTTCCTATCTCCCTTCTATGAATGCGTGTTTTAAATGGATGGAGGGCATGTGGGACAAGGCAGACCCCAATGGCGGATATTTTGCTTTCTCGAATCCCGATGGTACCGGTGCCTCCGGAACCAAGTATGTGGATGACAATGCGCTCACGGGCATGGTTTTCCTGCAGGCCTATGATGTAACCACCGGGAATGATAAACCGGATTATCTGAATAAGGCGAAGGCCTGCGCCAACTGGATCATCAACAGCGGGCTATGGGATAACTCACTCGGCGGAGGCTTTTGGTGGAACACGGAAAAGAAGAACAAGCCTACCCAGACGAATGGCCTTGTATTGCAATTGTTCCTTCGACTCTACGGAATAACAAAAGAAACGCTCTACCGGGATTGGGCCGAGTCTGTAAATACCTGGCTGACGAATAAAATGTACGACAGCAACACCGGTTTGTTCATCTGGCAATACGATAGCGCAGGGAATAAATCCGGTGAGATTTTTACTTATGATAACGCCATCATGCTGGAAGCATATCTCTGGTACGACCGGGTAATGGGTGATCCGGGATATCTCGCCAAAGCACAGGCGCTTGCAAATGCTATGAATGGAACACTATGGGACGGAGCGCACAACGTGTATATTTTCAACACGGCGGACAAAAGAATAAATCCGGCCTGGTGCGGCTGGGCTTCGCAGGCGATGATCCGCTTGTATGAAGCAGATAAAAATATCTCCTGGCTTAACTATGCCAAAGGCAATATAGATGCAATCAACACCGTGCTGCGGGATGCTGTTTCGCATGGTTATTACCAGTTTGCCGGGCTGGATGGGGCAGGGCGATATACCAATCTTGAAGGCGTTGATCAGGCCTGGATGCAAAGAATCCAGGCTCTGCTCTCGAAATATAAATAATAACCGTTGCAGAATCAACGGATGAAAAACCAATCCACGAACAATGAAACAGTTTATCGCCAGCTTATTCATTCCGGTAATCTTTATGATGCTGCCCTCACAGGCAAATGCGCAGGATCCGTTACAGTACGTGGATCCGGGCATCGGCACGGCACATAGCCGCTGGTTCTTTTATACACCTGCGGCGGTGCCCCGGGGCATGGCGAAACTGGCGCCTTCCACCAATGGGCACTATGGCAACGCCCAGGGATGGGAAGCTGTTGGCTATGATATCCGCCAGCACTCCATCGAGGGGTTTGTCCATTTTCACGAATGGCAGGTGGGCGGCGTGAGCTTCATGCCAACCACCGGAACGCTGAAAGTAAAGCCCGGAGAGCTTGATAAACCGGGAAGCGGTTACCGTTCTGCATTTGACCGCAAACATGAAATAGCACAGCCGGGATATTATAAAGTGTTGCTGGATGATTACGGGATCACTGCGGAACTCACCGCAACCAGGCGTGTGGGCTTTCACCGGTACACTTTTCCATCCAGTTCGGCAGCACATATTATTCTGGACATCGGCAATGTGCAGGGAGAAAGCGGACCGGTTACGGATGCGGAAATTCACATGACCGACAGCACGCATTTTGAAGGCTTTGTCGCCACCAATCCGAAGTATGTGCAGATCTATGATCCAACCGGAAAAGTGCAGATGTTCATTTATGGAGAGATCAGTAAGAAGCCGGAGTCCACGGGCTCTTTCACTGCAAATGGAATCAACCGGCATGCCAGGGAGGCCAAAGGATTGGGCGCGGGCTTATTTCTCAATTATACAACCGCCGCCGGGGAGCAGATAGAAATTAAAGTCGGCCTGTCTTACACTTCAGAGGCCAACGCGAAGCTCAATTTGTTAACCGAAGCTGCGGATCTTTCCTTTGACGGAGCAAAAGCCCGCGCTCAGCAGGCTTGGCGCACAGAACTCGGCAAAATAAAAGTGGAAGGGAAAGATGATACGAGCAAGATCAAATTCTACACCGGTTTATTCCATGCCCTGCTCGGCAGGGGCGTAGCCAGTGATGTGAACGGCGATTATCCGAAACACCAGGGACTCACAGGCCGCATGCCGGCGACCGAAAAAGGGAACCGGTACCATTTCATCAACACGGATGCCATCTGGGGCGCTTACTGGAATCTGACCCAGCTTTGGGCATTGAGTTACCCGGAAGCCTACGAAGATTATATTCATACACAGTTGCAGATTTATAAAGACAGGGGATGGTTCGGCGACGGTATAGCGAACAGCGAATACGTATCCGGCGTTGGCACCAATATGGTCGGGCTGGCCATTGCGGCAGCCTACCAGGCAGGCATCCGCGACTACGATGTCAACTTAGCTTACGAAGCTGTAAAGAACAATGAAACTGGCTGGCGGAACAGACCCGTTGGCTCGGGCAAACTGGATACCAGAGCGTTCCTGGAACAAGGCTTTGTACCTTTCCTGGAAGGCGATGGCAGTCATTTCATCACGGATTCCACGGGTTCCGTATTCTCCGCATCGCATACCCTGGAATACAGCTTCAGCGCCTTTGCTGCAGCGCAACTGGCTAAAAAACTGGGCAGGCAGAAGGATTACCGGCGGCTCATACAATATGCCGATGGCTGGAGAAAACTTTTTAATCCCGCGAATAAACTGATCCAGCCAAAAAAAGCGAACGGCGCTTTTATTGGCAGGTTTGATCCTGCAGCTCCCTGGCGTGGATTCCAGGAAGGCAATGCCATCCAATACACTTATTATGTGCCGCAAAATCCGGCGGCGCTGATTGCTTTACAGGGCAGGGATTATTTCAACAGGAACCTGAACGATATTTTTGAAAAATCCGAAAAAGATGGATTTGGTGGAGGCAAAACGATCGATGCATTTGCGGGAATCACTTCCATTTACAATCACGGCAATCAGCCCTGTCTGCACATTAGCTGGTTGTTCAATTATTCCGGCAAGCCCTGGCTCACGCAGAAATGGACCAGAAGGATCGGCTACGATTTCTATGGCATTGAACCGGTTCACGGTTACGGATACGGGCAGGATGAGGACCAGGGGCAGCTGGGGTCCTGGTATGTGCTTTCCGCATTGGGTTTGTTTGATGTAAAAGGATTCACAGACGCGCGGCCGGTGGTGGAAATCGGCAGTCCGGTTTTTGATAAGGCAACCATTGCACTGGGCAACCATAAAGAACTTATCATCGAAACAAAAAACAACAGTAAGCAGAACCTGTATATACAATCGGCCTCATTCAACGGTAAACCATTAGACAATTGCTGGCTTTACCGGGATGCGTTGATGCAGGGCGGCAAGCTCTTACTGGTCATGGGCGACCATCCAAATAAAGCCTGGGGAGTTAAACTGCCTCCTCCATCTGCCAGATAGAAAATTTATTTGTAAATATAAAAGCAGGGGCATCATGAAAATGAGATTAATGGCATTCGTAACAGGCTTTTTGATTTTGGCGCTGCCACTGTCCGGTCCCGCGCAGGATTCATCGGCTATCTACCTGAAGCGCGCAGAAAGCCTGTATACAACCATCTGGAACCTGTACCGCGCACCGGCTTATCCGGGCCTGTTTACCGAAAATTATCCTTCCCATCATAATGATACGCTGACCTATTTCCAGGGAAGTGCGGTTAAAGAAAAAGCAGTCAGTTTTCTCTGGCCGTTTTCGGGCATGTTTTCCGCGACGAATGTGTTATTGAAAATGCCTGCGGCGAGAAATAAATATCTGCCTTACCTCGACACACTGGTGACGGGCGTTGAGGCTTACTGCGACAACAGCCGCTTTCCGCCAGGCTATCAGGCATACCCGGTGAAACTGGAAAAGTCCGACCGGTATTACGATGACAACGGACTGGTGGGCATGGATTATATGGAAGCCTATTTCAATACACGCAACCCCATTTACCTGCAAAGGGCGGAGGAAGTTTTTAAATTTATCCTGAGCGGATGGAATGCCGATCTCGGTGGCGGAGTAACCTGGCTGGAAGGCCATAAAGACCAGAAACCTGCTTGCAGCAATGGAACAGCCACGCTGGTCGCCCTGAAGATTTATTCGGGTTCCAAAAATAAATATTATCTGGACTGGGGCCTGAAGTTTTACAACTGGATGATGCGGAATCTGCTGGACTCGGCTACCGGCGTCATCAGCAACGATAAAAAACTGGATGGGAGCGTCAACAAAACCTTCTGGACATACAACACCGGGTTTATGCTGGAGGCTTCGGTGATGCTCTATCATTTCACCGGGGATAAAAAATACCTGACTGCAGCGCAATCGCTGGCCGCCGCCGCCTATCGTCATTTCGGGAATAAAACAGGGAACGGAAAAGTTTCCATGCTGGATATGCCCTGGTTTGTGGTTGTATTGTTTCGCGGATACGAAGCCCTTTATGACGTAGATGGCAATCCCGATTATATAAACGTGATCGCTCAGAATGTTAACGATGCCTGGATGAACAAAGACCGGCATGGGTTGCTATCCAAAAACTGGTATGGGCATAACGACGATCCCGCAAAGCCCAAATGGCTGCTCGACGAGTCCTGCATGGTTGAATTTTACGCCCGGCTGGCGCGTATTAAAAAAGGGCGGAGCCTAATGGGGGACCGCTGACGGTGCACATCTTCAAATCATTATGTCTTTTGGTTATTATTTCGCATACACCCATTCATCACATAAAATAGCGCAAAATTGAAAGTTTGAATCATTTTTACCGGATCAAAGAAAATGTAATGAATAAATTGATCGCTGCCACACTGCTGTTCAGTATAATTTTCCTGGGCTCCTGCCGCCATCATTCTACTATCCCACGGCCGGACCATATTGTAATTGTTATCGAGGAAAACCATAATTACGAACAGATCATCGGGTCGGTCGACGCACCCTTCATCAATCAGCTCGCAAAACAATCGGCTGTTTTCACTAATGCACACGGAGTAACCCACCCCAGTCAGCCGAATTATCTGGCTTTGTTTTCCGGAAGTCTCCAGGGTGTGAGTGGGGATAAATGCCTGCAGGATACAACGCCCTTTACTACGCCAAACCTCGCTGCCGGCCTGATCTCCGGCGGATTCACGTTTAAGGGATTTGCTGAAAATATGCCCGGCCCAGGGTTTCTCGGTTGCCGCAAAGATGCCAGCCCGTTAACCATGGGTTATCTCTATGCCCGCAAACACGCTCCCTGGGTAAACTGGCAGGGGGATAAAAAGAATAATATTCCGGCGGATCTGAGCCAGCCGATGACTGCCTTCCCAACAGACTTTAACCAGTTGCCGGATGTGGCATTTGTAATACCGAATATGGATAATGACATGCATAATATCGGTGATCCGGGCGATTCGGCGGCTGTGAGAAGAGGAGATGACTGGCTGAAGAATAATCTGGCCGCTTATATTGACTGGGCCAAAACGCATAACAGCTTACTGATCCTGACCTTTGACGAAGACCAGTTTACTGCAAAAAATCATATGCTGACGCTTTTTGCAGGTGCCAGTGTGCGACCGGGAGAATATGCTGAAAATATTAATCACTACAGTGTGCTGCACACGATAGAGGATATTTATGATGTTCCGGTAACCGATACTACCCATGAAGCAGCGATTACCGATATCTGGAAAAATGCCAACGACAAGGTATCGTCCGTGCAATAAGAATGGGTCGCCTTTTGCATCCGGTAAAAAACGGAAATGCTAATTTTGACCGGCAATGGAACATATACTCGACAATCCGATCTTTAATGCACTGGGTTCAGGAAATGAAAACTTCTCTATCGGGAATGACCGCGCTAAATTCTTTTCGCCGGACATCGCCTTATTTGCGGGTGTTAAAAAACATTCGCAAGGCGACTTTAACGTTCTTTTCCGCATTAGCCCGGCGGAAAGCATTTTCATTTTATTTGCGCCTGCAGAAATCCGGATTCCGGAGCAGTGGAAGCTTGTCCGCCGGATGGAAATTTCACAAATGGTTTACGACGGGACGGTGCCTCCCGCTGCAACGGATCATCCATTTGCCGATTTGCAGGAAAAACATGTGCCGGACATGCTCGCCCTGACAAAAATGACAAATCCCGGACCCTTTCTTCCCGGAACCATAAAGTTTGGTAACTACAGGGGAATTTTTGAGGGCAACCGGCTAATTGCCATGGCAGGACAAAGACTACAGCCAAAACCATATATCGAGATCAGTGCGGTTTGCACGCATCCGGATTATCTTGGAAAGGGCTATGCCGGTATGTTGATTACGGATCAGATCAGCGGGATCCTTGCCGGCCCGGGGATTCCGTTCCTTCATGTCCGGGATGATAATGCAATTGCCATCAGACTTTATCAGAAACTGGGCTTTAGCACCAGGAAGAAATTGACGGCCTTCGTCATACAAAAACAGGATTTGCAATAACGCAGGAACCATTGCGTCAGGAGATTCAAAAATGAGAAGCATGGCAAGGCCCGGAGCCCTTCTGCAGTTGCCGGCCATAGCTCGCAAAAAACCTCCTTTTTTGCCTGTTTTTTGCTGTTTTTTCATATCTTTGCAGCCCCGATTTAAAACCTTCGGGATTTTTATTTATATGGAAGAAAACAACATTATTAACTCAAACGCTGAGGGCCAGGAGCCGGTTGCCGAAACAGCAACCGCTACAGCGACAACAACTGCACCTGCCGCAAACGGAAAGACCTATCCCGCGCCCACGGCGCACGACGATTTCGACTGGACAATTGACAAGCGGAACGTCGCAGCTTACACAAAGGAGGAAAAAGAGAAGTACGACCATGTGTACGACAACACGTTTGTTACCATCACCGATGGCGAACTCATCAAGGGACTCGTGGTAGGCGTAACCAAAACCGATGTAGTCGTAAACATCGGGTTTAAAAGTGACGGACTGGTTTCCCTGAATGAATTCCGCGATATTCCCAACCTGAAAAGCGGTGATGAAGTGGAAGTGATGGTGATGGAAAAAGAAGACCGGGAAGGTCATCTGCACCTGAGCCGTAAACAGGCCCGCATTACCCGTGCCTGGGAACGCATCGTGGAAATTCACAAAACCGGTGAAGTGGTTACCGGAACCGTGACCAGCAAAACCAAAGGCGGACTCATCGTGGATGTATTCGGTATGGAAACCTTCCTGCCCGGATCACAGATCGATGTGAAACCTGTAACTGACTACGATCAGTTTGTTGGCAAGACCATGGAATTTAAAGTTGTCAAGGTAAATGATACCATTAAGAATGCCGTCGTTTCCCACAAGGCCCTGATCGAAAGCGATATTGAAGCGCAGCGCGCAGAGATCATGAGCAAACTGGAGAAAGGCCAGGTGCTCGAAGGAACCATCAAGAATATTACCGATTTCGGTGCCTTTATGGACCTCGGCGGTCTGGACGGCCTCTTATACATTACCGATATCAGCTGGGGACGCATCAGTCATCCGAGCGAAGTGCTGAAACTGGATCAGAAACTCCAGGTGGTGGTACTCGATTTCGATGATGGCAAGAAGCGGATCAGCCTCGGTCTGAAACAACTCACCCCGCATCCATGGGATGTGCTTCCGGAGAATGTGAAGGAAGGAGAAATTGTGAAAGGCAGGGTAGTGAATATCGAAGACTATGGCGCTTTTCTTGAAATCATGCCGGGTGTGGAAGGTCTGGTGCATGTGAGCGAAATCACCTGGGCCAATACCCCCATCAATGCCAAGGAATTTTTCAAACTGGGTGATGAACACCAGGCCCGCATCGTGACACTCGACAAGAATGCGCGCAAGATGAGCCTCTCCATCAAACAACTCAGTGAAGATCCGTGGAGCACTATCGAAACCAAATTCCCGCAGGGCAGCAAGCATAATGGCCTGGTGAAAAACATCACGCCCTATGGAGTGTTTGTGGAACTGGCTCCGGGCATCGGTGGTATGATCCATATCAGCGACCTGAGCTGGCTGAAACGTTTTAATCATCCTTCTGAATATACAAGAGTAGGTCAGCATATCGACGTGCTCATCCTCAGTATAGATAAGGACAACCGCAAACTGCAGCTGGGTCATAAGCAACTGGAAGAAGATCCCTGGAATGCGCTCGAGAACACTTTTGCCATCGGAACCATCCACGAAGGAACGGTCACCCGCAAGGACGATAAAGGTGCCCTCGTTCAGCTTCCTTATGGTCTGGAAGGGTTTGCTCCCAACCGCCATCTTGGAAAGGAAGACGGCAAACAGGTGCAGGCAGATGAAACAGCGCAATTCATGGTGATCGAATTCGACCGCAATGAAAAACGCATCGTTTTATCCCACACCCGTATCTGGGAACAGGCCAAAGCGGATGAAAAAGATGTAGCCCGCAAAGAAGCGAAAACGGAAGCAGATAAAACCCGCAAAGCGGTGAAGACTCTCCAGAACAAGGTTGAAAAACCAACCCTCGGAGATCTCGGAACCCTTGCTGAAATCAAGGAAAAGCTGCGTCAGGAAGAAAAAGGCGGCAGCGAAGAAGCGAAATAAACAAAGTGTTTATAAAGTAAGAACCCGCCGGTGAGAGTGCCGGCGGGTTTTTTTATAGTTGATAGTTAATAGTTGATAGTTGATAGACCAGCAGAAGAAGCTGATGTTACCGCTTATCGGTAACATGATCCAGAATAATACACGGGAAGCCTGACCTCTCCCGCCAGTCTATCAACTATCAACTATCAACTTCTCAACGCCGCCAGCTCCTGCCCCTTATGTTCGTCGGCCGCGTAACAAAGGCTCAAAGCGCCGCTGGCATTTTTCCGGATTTGCAACAGCTCTTTTACCGGGATAACCATCTCTGCATTTGATCCCGTGGCATCTTTGAATTTCCATTCTTTTACTATTCTGCCTGCGGCATCTTTCAGGAAAATACTCCTGTTCCGGCCAATTTTATCCGGTGCATTGCACTGGGTGTAACGAATCACGAGTTTGTCGCCGGCATTCGCTTCTGTAAGCGGCAGGTCTTTTAAATTAAAAGGCTCGGCCATGGACTGGTGAATAAGCAGTTTGTTGTTCAGGTAAATGTCATAGCTGTCTATACCCGCTTTTGCGGACAGGGTAAACAGGTTGAAAAACAAAAATGAGAAAACGAGTGCTTTTCCCAGACCCGGGTTGGAAAATAAATTTTTCATACAAATAAATTTTAGCATGACTGATTAGAATGTCAAAAGCAAAGAAAATCAATACCCGTCCCGGAAAATAATTTGTTTGACCAGTTGTAGGAAAACCGGGATATTCTGCTGATAAGACCAGGAACCGGGGCTGCCTGCAATTCATCAAGGAAAACCCGCGGTACAAATAATTTGCCTTTATTTTTCCATAGAATAAACCTAACTTATCATGTGCGGTATGTTTGGAAATATAAGCTTGATCATATTGCCTTCTGGCTGGTAACCATCCTTTTTTATGCATTGATCAGAAAGGATTTAATAGATTCAGCCGGTCCGTCTTATTTTTTGGCGGATGTGATCGTGCGCAACCTGCTCATTGCTTCCATTTGTTATCTGAACGTTTATTATTTGTTTGAACGGTACTTTAAAAAAGGCCGGTATTTTCTCTACAGCTGCAGCCTGCTTGCCCTGCTGCTTGTTTATACGGCTCTCCAGAACGGGTATGATGTGCTGATCGCAGGGTATCAAAATAAAGATACCGGGAGTTTTTTTTATCATGCGTACTATCATTTCTCCGTGGGTGTTTTTTATCTGACTTTCACACTGGCGCTCGAACTGAGTAAGCGCTGGTACCGGCAGCAGCAGCTGCTTCGTCAGGTGCAAACGGAAAAACTCCGGACTGAACTGCAGTACCTTAAGGCGCAGCTCAATCCGCATTTTCTTTTCAATTCCATTAATACCATCTATTTCCAGATCGATAAATCCAACACAGAGGCCCGTGAATCCCTGGAAAAGTTTTCTGAATTGTTGAGATATCAGCTATATGAATGCAATGAGGACAGAATACCCATTGAAAAGGAGATCAGCTATCTTGAAAGTTATGTTGACCTGCAGAGGCTCCGGAAGAACGAACGGAATATCATCCGCTTCAACACCGGCGAAAACGTCCGGGGATTTTGTATTGCACCTTTATTGCTCCTGCCCTTTGTGGAAAACGCTTTCAAGCATCTTTCCGCTTATGCCGGATCCGGCAATATTGTCGAGCTGAACATGAACCGCCAAAACGGCTCTTTCTTATTCAGCCTGAGCAATTCCATTGATCCGCAGGCAGAAATTAATCACGAACCAGGGATTGGTTTGAAAAATGTCAGGAGGCGGCTCGATCTTTTATATGAAAATGAATATAAACTGGATATCCAAAGGGGCGCTTCAACTTTTAATGTGGAGCTGCAGATTAAAATAACATGAAGATAAATTGCATAATCATCGACGACGAACCGATTGCCTGCAAGGGAATGCGCGAATATGTGGAGCAGATTGATTTTCTGAATCTGAAGGCGGTTGTGGAAGATGTGCTGCAGGCTTACCGGGTATTGAATGAAGAGTCTGTTGATCTTATTTTCCTGGACATCGAAATGCCCAGGCTGTCGGGAATTGATTTTATCAAGTCATTAAAAACCGTTCCCTTCATCATATTCACTACAGCTTATCCCCGGTATGCACTGCAGGGATATGATCTGGATGTAGCGGACTACCTCGTTAAACCTATCGCTTTCCCGCGGTTTTTAAAAGCGGTGAATAAGGTGCGGGACCTGCTGATTTCCAAATACGCGGTAAAGCCGGCAATGCCGGAGAATGGGGATCATTTCTTTTTGAAAGAGAATGGTAAATTCACAAAGATCTTTTACGCTGACGTGCTGTTTGCAGAAGCCCTCCAAAATTACGTGGCTATCCACCTGAAGGGCAGGAAACTGCTTGGTTATATTACCCTATCGATCCTCGAAGAACAACTGCCTTCCGCATTGTTCATGAAAGTTCACAAATCCTACCTGGTCTCTCTCCAAAAGATCGACGCCATAGAAGGAAATGAGCTGTTGATTCAGTCAGTCCGGATTCCCATCAGCCGGAATCTGAAAGAAACTTTAATGAAGAAGGTGTTGGAGAATAAACTGCTGAAAAGGTGAAAGCGGTCTGCTATCCGTTATTAACTATCCATTTGTGCATGGAGGAGAATAAAAGTGATCAGGATCCGGTCTGCATAAATAAAGCTCTCAGTTCTCCCGCATCTTCCGGCTTCATTTTCCCGCCCAGGATCAGTCGCAGCTGGCGGCGCCGGAGGGCTCCTTCAAATAATAATCGTTCTTCTTCATTTTCCGGTGCAATGGCGGGAACGGTCATGGGTTTGCGACCTGCATCCAGCGCAACAAATGTATAGTAGGCTTCATTGCTCTTATATTTCTTCCGGCTTAAAAAATCTTCTCCCCATACCCGCAGATGTACTTCCATGGATGTAGTGAAAGCCCGGCTCAGTTTCGCCTCAATATGAACCGCGTTACCCAGCACGATGGGATTTTCGAAGGAAATATTATCCACTGAAGCCGTAACTACCATTCCGCCGCAGTGTTTTGTTGCACACAGGGCTGCCGCGATATCCATCCAGTACATTAACCTGCCGCCCATCAGGTTGCCGAATACATTGGTATCATTCGGAAGTACCAGTTCGGTCATTATGATTTTGGAATCCCCCGGTGATTTCGTTATGTCCAATTTTTTAGTTTTTATTTTTTACTTTTTCCTTACACAAATACCTTTTCACAACCCTCCAGAAACCCCGCATCAATATCCGCACCGATGCCCGGCGTTTCAGGGAGTTCGAGAAAATATCCCCGATACCGCACGCCGCCTGTCACGGGATCGATTTTATGCCCGAGCAGGCAGGTATCCATATCATAGAAAAGAATATTATCCTGCGAGCTCGCAAAATGGGCAAAGGCTGTCAGCGCCAGCCGGCTTTCCAGCATTCCGCCCATCATGCACGGAATTCCGTTAACTGCACAGACCTGGTTTATCCTGAGCGCTTCCAGAATCCCGCCTGATTTCGAAAACTTTATATTGACAAAGTCGCAGGCGCCGGCATCGATCAGCCGCTGCGCGTCGCGGTGATTGAAAACGCTTTCATCCGCCATGATCTGAACGGGCGAATGGGATTTCAGTTCCGGCAGCATGTGATCATTCCATTGCCGCAGCGGTTGTTCGCAAAACTGGATATTATATTTCCCCATGGATTTGAGTGCGACACGGGCTGTCTCATAATCCCATCCCTGGTTGGCATCAATCCGTAATACCATGGAATCGCCCACCGCATTGCGTATGAGCTTCACCCGTTCCAGATCCTGCACTCCGTCTTTTCCAAGTTTGATCTTTATGATCCGGACGCCTTTACTTTTATATTCCAGGGCCGTTGCGGCCATGGACTCCGGTTCTCCGATCCCAATGGTGAGATCCGTTTCCAGCGCTTTTTTTTTGCCCTGCAGATATTGATAAAGCGGCCGCTTCGCTTCTTTGGCTGCGAGGTCATACAGGGCCATGTCGAATGCGCTTTTCGCCGTGGTATTGAATGCCGTGAAGGCATGGAGTTCAGCCATCCGCGCCGGAATATCCAGCGGATCCTTACCTTTCCACAGTAAGGCAAAATCCTTTGCCATCTCAAAACAGGTAGCCTGCGTTTCGCCAACAATCATGGGGAATGCGGAACATTCACCTACACCCGTATCACCATTGTCCGTATGAATGCGGATGAAAAGATTCTGCGCATAATACATCGTTCCCGTTGCAATGCTGAACGGATGCATCGGAATGCTGAGTTTGTAAATTCCTGTTTTAATAATTTTCATTGAAAAGAAGCCGAAAATAAGCAATAATTGGGAGTCTTAGAAGCAGTTTTCTATTACTTTTGGTTGACGGTTGACAGTTGACGGTTGACGGACATCTGCGCAACGGCCTGACTTATTTTAACCGAAATGTTTCACAAAAGTCCGTCAACCGTCAACTGTCAACCGTCAACGCTCAACAATCAAGTATGCCTTCCATCCCCATCTCCTTCAACAATACCCAAATTGCCTTTGCCTATAAATCCGATAAAGAACTTAAAAAAGCGCGTATTCTTTTCCGCAGCATGCGGAATGCATTCCTGGTAAAATGCGGAATGCGGTTCACTCCCTGGGCGATCCGGAATAAACTGCCGGTTAAAGGAATTATCCGGGATACAATTTTTTCGCAGTTCGTTGGCGGCGAAACCCTGGAACAGACAGCCGCTGTTGCCCGCAAACTCGGAGCTTTCCATGTGCAGGCAATCCTGGACTACGGAGTGGAAGGAGGGAACAACGGCGAATCCGGCTTCGATCATGCTTGTGCAGAATTTATCCGGGTTATAAACTACGCTGCTTCGCAACCGAATGTTCCCTTTGTCAGTATTAAGATTACCGGATTTGCCCGTTTTGAATTACTGGAGAAACTGGACAGTTCACTGGAATCAACCTCCGGATCGCTGATGAAACGGTATGCTGCCGCGCTGGCTGGTTTTACCGCTGCGGAATTCGCAGAATGGGAAAGGATCCGGCAGCGGATGCAGCAGATCTGTGAAACCGCTTTCTCCAAACAGGTTGGCATCCTGGTGGATGCTGAAGAAACCTGGATACAGGACCCGGTAGACGTACTCAGTATTCAGATGATGGAACAATTCAACAAAAAGAAGGGAATCGTGTACAATACCGTGCAGTTATACAGGCATGATCGCTCCGGATTTTTAAAAGATATGCTGGAAGCTGCCCGTTTTAAAAATTTCATACTGGGCGTTAAGCTGGTCCGGGGGGCTTACATGGAGAAGGAACGCGCCAGGGCTGCAACCCATCATTACCCTTCACCCATTCAGGAGAATAAGGAAGCCACAGACGCAGATTACAATGCGGCAGTGGCATTTTGCATCGACCATATTGAAAATATTTCCAGCATTGTTGCCAGTCATAATGAGTATAGTAATTTGTATGCAACACAACTGTTGCAGGAAAGGGGATTGCCCTTTAATCATTCACACATCCATTTTTCGCAATTATACGGGATGAGCGACAATATTACTTTCAACCTCGCGGTCGCGGGTTGTTCGGTAAGTAAATATCTTCCATTCGGACCTATTGAAGAGGTAATCCCTTATCTCATGCGGCGGGCAGAGGAAAACAGTTCCCTCAGCGGCCAGACAGACCGGGAACTGACCCTGATCCGGAAAGAATTGCAACGCAGAGAGCAGGAAGGATAATTTTCCTGCCCTTTATTTGTTAATTCCCTTTTTTGCCCGCCCATTCATATAATTTATAGACCGTTTACCAGCCCGGAATTGATTTCTGTTTATATTTGAATCTTACGTGATTCACACTAAAACAGCCACGCTGGATGAGTAAGCAGATAAGTTTAATTTTCGGCATATTTATCTTTCTTTCTTCCTTTTCTGCCTGTAAAGGCAAACCGGCAGTTACGCAGAAAAAAGCAACCGGACCGACGATCGTTGACGCATTGGTCGCATCGGTTCAACCCATTACCAATACCGTTGAAGTAAACGGAACCGTGGTAGCCAATGAATTTGTTGAATTGCATCCGGAAGCCAGCGGAAGGATTACTTATCTGAATGTACCGGAAGGCAAACGCGTTAAAGCCGGTACAATCATTGCCCGGATCAATGACGCCGATCTTCAGGCCCAGGTGGAAAAGAGTAAAGTGCAACTGGAGCTTGCGCAAAAAACCGAAGAAAGGAATAAGCAGTTACTTGCGGTAAATGGCATCAACCAAAGTGATTACGATGCTTCATTAAATGCGGTTAACGGTTTCAGGGCCGATATTGCTTACAACCAGGCTCTGGTGGACAAGACCATTTTAAAAGCTCCGTTTTCCGGCACCATCGGGTTAAGACAGGTAAGCCTGGGCGCTTATGTTTCTCCCGCAACTTCCATTGCCACCCTTTTGCAGCTGGACCGGCTCAAAATAGATTTTACATTACCGGAAGGTTATGGAAATATACTGAAGGTAGGAGGCACCGTGGAAGTGGAAATGGACGCTTCCAGCCTTGCACGAAAGAAAGCGCGGATCATCGCAATAGAACCCCAGGTGAATCAGTCGACCCGCAATCTCACGGTGCGGGCCATCCTGGAAAACAGCAATCCGAATCCCGGTGCTTTTGTAAAAGTGTATGTAAATGCGGGAGTAGATAAAAATGCGATCCTTATTCCTTCCAATTCCCTGATCCCGGATGATAAGAACAACCAGGTGATTCTGGTGAAGAATGGGAAAGCCAGTTTTGTAAATGTTACTACCGGATTGGTATTGGCAAATAATGTGGTAATAACGAAAGGGATCAGCCCGGGAGATACGGTTGTGGTAACCGGCGTGCTGTTCGCCAGACCGAAGGCAGAACTGGATGTGCGGAATATCAGAACACTGGAAGAGTTTGCCGCTTTAAATAACAATGGGGGTAACGCGAAATAATCATGAACATTTCGGAATTATCGCTGAGAAGGCCTGTACTGGCCACCGTAATGAACCTGATGATTATTTTATTCGGGATCGTCGGGTATAATTTTCTGGCTGTCCGCGATTATCCTGCCATTGATCCGCCCGTCATTACCGTCAGAACCAATTATACAGGGGCCAACCCGGATATTATTGAAAGCCAGATCACTGAACCTTTGGAAAAGCAGGTGAATGGTATTCCCGGCATCCGTACCATTTCTTCTACCAGTTCCCTCGGACAAAGCTCCATCGTTGTGGAATTCAATCTGGGTTATGACCTGGAAAGTGCGGCGAGTGATGTGCGGGATAAAGTAGGACAGGCCGCGCGTAATCTTCCCCTCGATATTGATGCACCACCCGTGGTGACCAAGGCAGATGCCAATAGCGATTTCATTTTACTTCTGGTGGTTCAAAGTCCTACGAAAAGTCTCATGCAGCTCAGCGATTATGCTGACAATGTATTACAACAACAACTGCAAACCATTGACGGGGTAAGTTCGGTGAACGTTTTTGGCGATAAAGGTTTTGCCATGCGCGTCTGGCTCAACCCGGACAAAATGAGTGCCTATAATGTCGCCTACAATGATATCAGTGCGGCAATGGCTTCGGAAAATGTCGAACTGCCTCCCGGCAAGATATATGGCAACAATACGGAGCTCACGATTATGACGCAGGGCCGCCTGACAAGTGTGGATGATTTCCGGAACGTGATTATCCGGGAAGACAGTTCGGGTATCGTCCGCCTGGGTGATGTATCCCGGATCGAACTTGGTCCGCAAAATCCGGAACAAAGCTGGAAATATAACGGAGTGAATGCGGTGGGCCTGGCCATTATTCCCCAACCCGGCGCAAACAATATTGAAATTGCGGACGAGTTCAATAAAAAACTGGATGCTATAAAACAATCCAACCGGGGCGACATCCAGTTCAATGTGCTGATCGATAATACAAAAACCATCCGGCAGTCACTGAGTGAAGTAAAAGATACCTTGTTGATTGCTTTTAGCCTGGTCGTGCTGGTGATTTTCTTCTTTTTTCGCAACTGGCTGATTGCATTGCGTCCGCTGATCGATATTCCCATATCCCTGATTGCCACTTTTTTCATCATGTATGTTTCCGGGTTCACCATTAATATCCTTACGCTGCTGGGTATTGTACTGGCTACAGGACTGGTAGTGGATGACGGAATTGTGGTCACGGAAAATATATTCAGGAAACTGGAAGAGGGACTGCCATTACGCAAGGCTGCGGTGGAGGGAAGCAAAGAAATATTTTTTGCTGTCATCTCTACATCCATTACACTGGCCGTGGTTTTTTTGCCCGTTGTTTTTTTACAGGGATTTGTCGGCCGCCTGTTCCGGGAATTTGGCGTTGTGCTCGCAACGGCAGTGCTGATCTCCGCTTTTGTATCCCTGACCATTACGCCGGTATTAAATGTACTACTGACACGTAAAGGAGCTTCCCACGGAAAATTTTATGAAAGAACGGAGCCGTTCTTTAAAGGAATCGAAGCCGGATACCGGCGATTGTTGCAGGGGTTCCTGCGGATCAGATGGGCCGCCTGGGTCATCATCGCCATCTGCGTGGGTATGGTGGTTATTTTCCTGAATTCCTTAAAAAGTGAACTGGCTCCGCTGGAGGACAGAAGCACAGTGCGTTTTACAGCAACTGCGCCGGAAGGGACGAGTTACAGCTACATGGCCAATATTTCCGACAGTATTGCGGATTATCTGTATGATTCGGTACCGGAGCGGGATTTCGTTTTTGTCAGAACCCCTACGGGAAACAGTTTCAACGGATCCTCCCCGCGAATCGGGCTGGTGCCTCCTGACCAGAGAACCAGGACGCAGGATCAGATTGCCAACGACCTGCAAAAAAAACTTTCCAAATTTAATGAAGCACGCATTTTTGCTGTTCAGGAACAAACGATAGCTGTAGGATCCGGTTCCCGGTCCAGTTTGCCGGTCCAGTTTGTTTTGCAAAATCAGGACCTGAATAAATTAAAGGAAGCGATTCCTAAATTTCTGGAAGCGATCCACCGCGACAAAACTTTTTCCAATGCGGATGTGAACCTGAAATTCAATAAACCGCAACTGGATATCACGCTGGACCGGATCAAGATCAAGGATCTGGGACTGTCTACCAACGATGTGATTTCCGCAATGCAATCTGCCTTTAGCGGCGGCAGGCTGGCCTATTATATTCAGAACGGGTATCAGTACCAGGTGGTCGCCCAGGTGGAACGTTCCGACCGCAATGATCCGACGGACATTACCAACCTGTACGTCCGCAATAATAATGGAGTTAATATTCCGCTCAGTTCCGTGATTCATATGGAACACAATAGCAGTCCCGCAACGCTGTACCATTTTAACCGGTATAAGGCGGCGACCATTTCTGCATCGCTGGCGGAAGGGCAGACGGTCGGAGATGGCATTAAAGCGATGCAGGGTATTGCCGACAAAGTACTGGACCCTAGTTTTCAAACGGCATTAAGCGGAGCGTCGAGGGATTACGCTGAAAGTTCCTCCAATATACTATTTGCATTCGGTCTGGCGCTGATATTGATTTATCTCGTACTGGCAGCCCAGTTCGAAAGTTTTATTGACCCCTTCGCTATTATGTTAACAGTTCCCCTTGCCTTAGCCGGGGCCCTGCTGAGTTTGTGGGTGTTTAATCAGACCCTGAATATATTTTCGGAGATCGGCATGATCATGCTGATCGGGCTGGTGACCAAAAACGGGATATTGATTGTGGAGTTTGCCAATCAGAAAAGAGCGCACGGTATGGAGAAAATGCCTGCAGTGCTGGAAGCGGCAACGCTGCGTTTGAGGCCTATCCTGATGACCAGTCTCGCTACTTCCCTCGGCGCATTGCCCATTGCCCTGAGCCTGGGCGCTGCATCCACCAGCCGGATTCCGCTGGGAATTGTTGTTGTTGGCGGAATTTTGTTTTCTCTGATCCTGACCCTGTTTGTGATTCCTGCCGTTTATACTTATTTGTCCGGCAAGCACAAAACCCGGCTGACGCATGTAACGGCATAATGGAAAGCATCCAGCTTTGAATATCTTTATAAAACAGTGTTTGGCAGCAATGATTCAAAATAAGAATGAATGATCCGGATTGTATTGATAGCGTCTTTAGGGTTATGGATAAACCAGGCAGCCGCCCAGGTGCTGTCACTCGATGAAGCACTGTCCACCGCGCTGAAAAATAATATCGGTATCCGGATTGCCCGCAATGAAGTTCAGATTGCGGAGATCAATAATAGTTATGGCATTGCCGGCGGACTACCGCTGGTACTGGGAACGGCATCGGAAAACCAGCAACTCACCAGTATCGACCAGAAGTATTCCAATCCTGCCAACAATAAAAGCAGCAGCTACACCCGGTCATCGAATTTATCTGCCGGTTTAAGTGCCGACGTCCTCCTGTACAACGGCGGCCGGGTGGCCAATGCGAAAAACAGGCTGGAAGAAACTGAATCGCAAAGCCGGCTCCTGCTGGATTCCCGCGTACAAAACCTGATGTATAACGTGATGCTGAAATATTTTGATATTGTACGGCAACAGAGTTACGCACGAACGCTCGAAACGTCGATTTCTGCGTCGCAACAAAGACTGGACATCGTTAAAAAACAGCAGGCGGTAGGCGTGGCCAACGACGCGGATCTTTTCCAGAGCCAGGTTGACCTGAACACGCAGATCCAGAACCTGCAGGCGCAGCAGCTGGTGGTGGAGCAGGGGAAAACAGATTTGCTTACCCTGCTCAGCCTGAGACCGGATTCGGTTGTGCTTATCCGTGACACCATACTGGTCAATACGAATTTGCGGCTGGATTCCATTCTTGCCGCGATTTCGCAAAACCCCGACGTGCAGGCTGCTTACCAGCAGATCAGCATTAGCCGGTTTATTGAAAAGGAAGTGGGCGCGCAGCGTTATCCTTCCCTGCTGCTGAATGCCGGATATAATTTCAGCCACACCCAGAATGCGGCCGGATTTTCCCTGTTTAATCAGTCCCACGGCCCTTATATCGGGCTTGGCCTCACCGTTCCGATCTTCAACGGCAATATTTACAAAAAACAGCAACAGGTGGCCGGCATCAATGTTAAAACGGCCAGCCTGGAAAGAGATACCCTCTTACTGGGCATTCATTCCAGCGCGGTGAAAGGCTGGCAGGCTTACCGGAACAACCTGCAGCAGCTGGAAACGGCAAAAAAGAATTATGACCTTTCGCAAAAGTTGCTGGATCTTGTCCTCAAACGCTTTCAGTATAAACAGGCCACAATCGTAGAAGTAAAAAATGCACAGCAGAGTTTCGAAGATGCCGGTTTTTTAATGATCAATGTGAGCTATGCGGCCAAGGTATCGGAGATCCAGCTGCGGCGACTGGCGAACCGGCTGCCGTAATTCCACTTTCAGGGTTGTTAACCGTTTCGTATATTTGGTAAATTGCGATGACTTCCGAACAGCAAATATTACTCGAACGTATCACTATTAAGCCAGGCCTTATGAGTGGTAAACCTACGATCCGGGGCCTGCGTTTCCCGGTCGGGGATATTTTGGAAATGCTAGCCGGCGATATGTCTGAAAAAGATATTCTTGAGCAACACCCCATTCTTCAAAAAGAGGATATCCGGGCTGCCTTATTGTACGCATCATTAAAAATGAAAAACACGACAATAATTCATGCAGCCTGAATGGGAAATATGGCTTGACACACATATTTCACCGGCTATTGCTAAATGGATGGCTGACTATACGGGATTTGTTGTTAAATCTTCATATATTCTGTTACATAATAATCTGGAAGATATTGCTATTTTCCAGAAGGCAAAGGACCGTGGAAATGTGATCCTGATATCAAAAGATACTGATTTTGGAGAGTTGATTAGCAGGTTGGGGGCTCCTCCTAAACTCATTAGTTTGCTAATCGGAAATTGCGACAATAAAACATTGTGGGAATTTATGAAGCCGGAAATCAAGGAATGTATACGACTTCTGGTGAACTCGGAAATTGCTATAGTGGAGTTGGAGAAGGACAGAAGATGACCCTGGATTGTATACGCCGGGGTTTGAGTTAAGTCAATCCGGACTGCTAGCTCAGTTGGTTCAGAGCGCTGCTTTGACAGAGCAGAGGTCACTGGTTCGAACCCAGTGCAGTCCACACAGTCGTGTCTTTAATCTCCATCCCCCGATAGCATCCTGATATTTATTCTCCCTTAAACCAACTACACATGTCAAAGAAATCAATTGTATTTATCCATGGATTGTGGATACACAGCAGCTCGTGGAAACCCTGGATTGAATTCTTCAGTCAACGCGGTTATGAAACGTTGAATCCCGGCTGGCCGGGAGATTCCAAAACTGTTGCGGAAAGCCGCGCCAACCCGCAGCTTATCGCCAACCGGGGCGTTACAGAAGTTGCCGATAGCTACGCAAAAATAATTTCTTCACTTGCTGAGCCGCCCATTGTTATCGGTCATTCTTTTGGAGGCGTGATCGCGCAGATAATACTGGGACGCGGTATTGCCGCAGCGGCAATAGCCCTGGATCCCGCTCCTATAAAGGGAGTCTGG
>Ga0105241_10000313_pt1 | contig 36548 bp, 24 predicted proteins | sample KBSC64metaG_FD_80422 | JGI IMG/M metagenome (GOLD analysis project Ga0105241, IMG submission 80422) | Corn rhizosphere microbial communities from Kellogg Biological Station, Michigan, USA - KBS C6-4 metaG | ecosystem: Host-associated > Plants > Roots > Rhizosphere > Soil | place: Michigan, USA... | reverse complement strand
CCGGAGTTTCGGTGGAGGCCCGCCATCCGGAGACGGGCGTAGCGCTGGGGCTGCTGGTGAGGGACCGCTCGTCGATGGCTTCGCGAGGGATTGCAACGACTGCAGGCGTCATCGACGCGGGGTACCGGGGCGAAGTGCAGATCGTGATGACCAACCTGGGCACGGAGCCGCTCGAGCTGAAGGCAGGCGAGAAGGTCGCGCAGATGATTCCGGTGCCGGTGCTGACCGGGGTTGTGGAGGCAACCGAGAGCCTGGAGGATTCCGCTCGGCTGGGAAAGGGTTTTGGAAGCTCGGGACGGTGATCGAGACAGGGGACAAGCGGACGAGAGGACGAGAAACAAGGACGAGCGGAAAGCAAACCAGGGGAAGAAGATTTAGATGGCGGTTGTTTCGGTGACGAGGTTGCGGGTACGGTCGTGGCGGTTTATGCCGGCGTTCATCTTTGCCGCAGTTCGAATTGGGAAGCAGGCGGCCGAGGCGGAAGGGTGCCTGGCGGCGAAGGTGTTTCGCGATCGGCGCAACGCGTTCTGGACCAGTACCTGCTGGGAATCAGAGGCTGCGATGAAGGCCTTCATGTTGGACGGTGCTCACGGAAGTGCGATGCGCAAGCTGCTGGAGTGGTGCGACGAGGCATCGGTTGCGCACTGGACTCAGGAGGGTGCGGAGCTGCCTTCATGGGGAGAAGCCCACCGGCGGATGCTGCGTCATGGGCGTGCGTCCAAAGTGAATCACCCGTCGGATGCGCAGAAGGCGTTTCGGATTGATGAACCGGATGAGAGCCGGAGAGATCGAACGCTCAAATAGCAGCGGCTGCACAGAACAGCAACGAACGCATCGAAGATACGCCTGCGAAGGTTGTGAAGCGTACGTTCTCGCCCAAAGAAATGGGGGTATGCTGTTGGGCGGAGAGGAGGCGGCCAATGTACACAATTCTTGGAGCGGGCGGGAGCGTCAGCGATGAGTTGATGAAGCTTCTCGCGGCGCGCAAGCTTGCTTTCCGAACGGTAAGCCGTCATCAGCGTGCGGCGAGTGGAGCAACTGAGACAAGAGTTGCCGATCTGACGAAACACAGCGAGACCTTGGAGGCTGTAGCGGGTTCCGATGTGGTGTTTCTGCTGGCCGGCCTGAAGTACGATCACAAGCTTTGGGCCGAGCAATGGCCGCGGATCATCGACAACGCGGTGGATGCGTGCAAACAGGCGAATGCGAAGCTGATCTTCTTCGACAACGTCTACATGTACGGCAAGGTTAATGGGCCAATGACGGAAGAGACGCCGTACCGCCCGACCAGCCGCAAGGGCGAGGTGCGCGCGCAGATCGCGACAAGGCTGGAGAAGGCCTGGAAGGAAGGCGAACTGACTGCAATGATTGCGCGCGCGGCGGACTTCTACGGCCCAGGCGCGAAAAATGGAATCCCAAATGTGATGGTTTTCGAGCCGCTGCGAAAGGGCGGCAAGGCCTCGTGCCTTATCAGCGATTCACTGCCCCACTCATACACGTACGTCCCGGATGCGGCGCAGGCACTCATGATGCTTGCAGAAACGGCGAGCGCCTGGAACCAGAGCTGGCATCTGCCCACTGCTCCCCATCCGCTCACTGGAAGAGAGTTCATCTCCATTGCGGCAGAGGCCATGGGCAAGGCGCCGAAGTATCGCGTGCTTTCGCGAACGATGGTGAAGCTGGGAGGCGTGTTCAATCCCACCATCCGCGAAGTGCACGAGATGCTCTATCAGAATGATTCTGCGTACGTGTTTGATTCTTCGAAGTATGACAGGGCATTTGGATTTCCGGGTACTCCCTATGCAGAGGGAATTACCGTAACGGCGAAGAGCGTCGAGGGTGGCAAGTAAACGATCCTTCACGGGACATATCTGTTTCACTTCCGAGAGGTTTGGGTTGACGCGAGTTGAATGGCGGCCCCCCGGGGAACACTTCCGCAGGCGGGTGCGTATGGTCTAATGCAAGGAACTCGAGGAGAATCGCCATGGCCACCATGCCTTATGTGAACTCACAAGCCGTCTTTTACCAGCAATACGAGCAGGTAAGGCGCGATGAGGTTGTGGGCATATTGCTGGCTTTGTTTCTCGGCGGGTTTGGGATCCACCACTTCTATCTTCGACGGACGGGGCTGGGCATTCTGTATGCCTGCTTCTGCTGGACGCCGTTTCCCTGGGTGCTGGGATTCATCGAGTGCTTTTTCATGCCGGGAAGAGTAAGGGAGTTCAATGCGATTCAGGCAGCGGGAATTGCGGCGGCGCTGGGTATCGCGATTCCGGCCTATGCGCCGCCTGTGAACGTTACGGTCAACGTGCCACCGGCAGCTCCGAATTATCCACCTGCGCCGCCCTACACGCCCGCGAGTACTGCAATCCAGCCAGGTACGCTGGTCGCCTGCAGCAAATGCCAGAAAGCGAACCCGGTAGGAGCAAAGTTCTGCTCAGGATGCGGAAACGGTTTGTAGAGCGGTGATCGGGCAGAGCCCGATGATCTCCAGATCTGGTCGCCCGCTTGTCCCAATTCACGACGCCGCGAATCGGAAGGTTACATATTGGCGTGGCCAGCGCGCATGGCCTCGTTGAATTGCGGCTTGGTAAAGTTGAGGGCGGCATCGCGAAGAGCTTCATACTCGGCTGCGCGGGCCATCAACGCGGGTGTGGCCGCTGCGTATTCGCCATCGAGAGTCATCAGCCCTTCGCCTGCTTCATGACTTGCCATCCGCAGCAGGTCGGCTTCTGACGTATTCAGATATTGCGCGTCGCGTGGATCAGAAATCCAAACCGGCTTGCTGCTGCCGAGAACGCCGGAGAGCCAGTAGACCTTGCTGAGCAGGTAGCGCAGACGCTCCTGGTCGTCAGTTTCAGTGAAGACAAATTTCTTCTGCCAGCGGCTGTAGAACCGGGTGGTGACGGGAACCGGCTGCCGATTGCCGGACTTCAGGAATTCGAGCTGGCCGAAGTCGACTGTTTTGCGAATGGCGTTGTAGATGAACGATTCAGCGTAGGGCTGTTCCATCGCTGGAACGATTTCGGCAAATGTTACGGTTACAGAGGCGGCAACCTTTGCGTGGAGGTTGTGGGTGCCTCCGTCCTCGAGCCTGATTTCTCCATGAACGATGTAGGTGTCCGATCCGGAGGTGGAGCGATGGAACGGCCATTGAAATTTTCCGAAGGCGAGAGGCAGCCCGCCGAGAGTGACGTAGCAATCGGGTCGCGGATTGCGCAGGCGCTTGGCCTCGGCTTGGAGGTGAGCCGTCATTTCAGGGAGCAGGTTGGGCTTGTTGAAATCGAAAGCCTCCGTCAATTCCAACTGAAGGCGGCGTTCGTCGTTGCCGGGCAGACCGAGAGAAAAGATCTGTGTTGGCTGGCCATTCAGTTCGGCTTCGGAGGTTGAGACGAGTTTCAGACCGGCCTTGGTGGCGGCCCCTTCGATGGAAGTGACGAGGGATGCTTTCGTTGTCATGCGGGAACCTGCTCTGAAATCACTGCAAATTCGATTTTAGAGCATTGTGTAACCGACGGAGGCCGATGTCCGTACTGACCTGCGTGCGAGGAAACCCACCTCATGCCTGAGGTGCGCATCCTAGAACACCGAGATCCCTTGAGGAGTGAGGAAGATGCCGGATCTACAGGTTCTCATCGTGGGCGCCGGGCCAACCGGAATGACAGCGGCAATCGAGTTGAGGCGCATGGGCATGGATGTGCGTGTGATCGACAAATCCGATCACATGGCGCGTTATTCGCAGGCGTTGGTTGTGCAAGCGCGCACACTGGAGCAATTCCAGCGCTACGGAATGGCAGATCAAGTAGTCGCGCAAGGGCGGAGGCTGAGGGAGGCGAAGTTTTTCAGCGAAGGGAAGCTCATCGTCGATTTCAAACTGAGCCACATGGATGGCCGCTTCCCGTTTGCATTGTTTATCCCGCAGTCTCAAACCGAGGAGTTGTTGAATGCACATCTGAAGGAGCTTGGCTCGGGAGTAGAGAGAGAAGTGGAGCTGGTTGAGTTGAAGCAGGATCCCCACCTCCACGCAACGCTCCGCCATCCAGATGGGAGAACGGAAGAGGTCGCACCGCGATGGTTGATCGGGGCAGATGGGGCGCACAGTACCGTCCGGCAGAAGACGGGCGTGGCCTTCGAAGGTGGCGGCGTGGGGCTGTCGTTCTTCCTGGGCGACTGCGACGTCGAGGGCCCGGACGTACCTGCAGATGAGCTTTCCATTCATGTACATCATGGCGATGTGCTGTTCATGGGAAGAGTGAGCGAGAAGGTGTTTCGCCTGATTGTGGCTACACACGATCAGCAGGCCGCGGAAAAACGCGAAATCGCGATCGAAGATCTGCAGCGCGCGGTGGATCGCATGGGCGTTCAAGCGAAGATCAAAGGCGCTGAGTGGTTGACGCCGTTCCACGTAAACGACCGCCAGGCGAAACATTATCGGGTGGGGAGCGTTTTTCTTGCCGGAGACGCGTCGCATATTCACTCACCCGTTGGCGGTCAGGGGATGAACACGGGCATCCAGGATGTGGCAAACCTTGGTTGGAAACTTGCTGCCGTGGCGCGGGGAGCGAACGAGACGCTGCTCGACAGCTACGAAGAAGAGCGCGGCGAAGTGGGCAAAGCACTTCTCCGCTTCACTGAACGCGGCCTGAAGCTTGCTACGACTTCCAATCCGATGGTGGAGCGGATGCGCGATATGCTGGCCCCCCTCCTCACAATGCTCGATCCCGTGCAACATCGAGCGGTTGGCTTCATCTCAGAGACAGCAATCGAATACCGATCGTCATCCATCGTGCACGACTATGGTGGCGACGGGCATTTACGCGCGGGAGATCGGGTCCCAGACCTGCCACTGAATCACGGAAAAGAGACCAGCTTGCTGAAAGGGTGGACGGTTCCAAGGCATCGGGTGTTCGGCCTCAATCTTGACCAGGACGACATTCAAACCATGCGCGCGGACCTTCTACATGCGGATGTTATGTCTCTGGCATCTTCGGATCTAGGACATGACGGCCGGAGGCTCTTCGGAGAGGACGGAAAAATCTTCGTGCTCAGGCCGGATGGATATCTGGGGTTTCGCTCGCCCATGGGGTTCCGGGTAGAACTGCTGAAGTATGCGAAGCAGGAGGCACTCACCTGATCACTCCGGCGTGACATTTACAATGAGTGCTGTGCAGGCAGAAGCGTCTCGACCCATCATCCTTGCTGACAATCTGAGTAAGGTCTACGCGGCCGGTCGGATCATGGTTGCAGCCGTGCGCGAAGTCTCCTTCGAGGTGAAACCGGGTGAATTCGTCGCGATCGTAGGCCCCTCGGGCTCGGGCAAGTCGACGTTGTTTTATCTGCTTGGCGGCCTGACGAGAGCCAGCGAGGGTCGCGTTCTGATTGATGGGATTGATTTTGCGACACTTAGCGACGCTGAACGCACGCGTCTGCGCAGGCACAGAATCGGCTTTGTCTTTCAGAAGTTCAACCTGCTCCCCACGCTGACTGCGATGGGAAACATTGAGATTGCCTATAAGATCAGCGGCCGTACGGAACCGCTCGATCGGAAATACCTTGAGCACCTTACCGATCTGCTCTCGATTCGGGGGCGGCTGGAGCATCGTCCTTCAGAGCTGAGTGGCGGCGAGCAGCAGAGGGTTGCGATCGCGCGGGCGTTAATCACCAGGCCGGCGATTGTGCTCGCGGATGAGCCGACGGGCAATCTGGATACGAAGAATTCTGATGCGGTTTTGAAGATGCTTCAGCGGTCGAACCGCGAACTGGGGCAGACCACGCTGATGATTACGCACAATCCTGAGGCGGCGTCGATTGCCGATCGAATCCTGCATATGCGAGACGGTGAAATCATCAAGGTCGAGACGGGCTCGGGAGTGGCCGGAGCTGCCGCCGGGCACGTTTAGAATCTGAGGTTGCGGCCTATTTCGGCTGTTTGACCCGGTTTAGGGCGCCCGGTATACTCAGATTTGCAGTAAGCGGGAGTAGCTCAGTGGTAGAGCATCGCCTTGCCAAGGCGAGGGTCGCGAGTTCAAATCTCGTCTCCCGCTCCAATCGCCCTCCGGCGCCCGCCGGGTTGGCTACGGCGATTTGGAGCGCAAATCAGGACAGCCCTGCCAAAGGCGCGGTACCCAAGTGGTAAGGGAGAGGTCTGCAAAACCTTTATGCGCCGGTTCGATCCCGGCCCGCGCCTCCAAAACCCTAACTGAAACTACGAAATGCTCACGGGGAATCTCCCGTAGTCCAGATTCATGTCCTTGGGATCGGATCTGAGTTGTTGAGTTGTGTGGAAGGATCAGGCACAAGCAGAGTCTGCCTGCACTCGCATCTAGTGGCTCGGTAGAAAACTAGCGCGCAGCCTGATTGTGTTCGTCGGTTTTGGAGAAGCCTTCTTTGAAGATCGATATCCAGCTGATTGTCACGACGAGCAAACAGCCGACGATTCCTACGAAGAAGAGCACTTCGATGATCTTGGTGGCCAGAACGACGATGGAATGAAACATAACAATCCCTGACTTCACCGAATGGTGAATGTTCCAGATGCAAGATTAGCAGAATTCTGAACTTCCACCCTCAACCAAACGAGCGTGATTCAAAGGTGTCGAGAAAATTGGGTGAGCATACCTCCCTGTAAGCCCATCCAGGAGAATCACTTGCCACCAGGCAAGGAGACCGGCGCTTCAATCGGTCTCGATCGCTTCCTGCCCAAACCGGATGGAGCCGTCTCAATCGCGTATAGGGTGACGGGCTGTGGGCACCGGTTGTTTTTCGTGCCGCAAGTGGTCCAGTCTCGCGTGCGAGAATTCCCGCGAGTAACACGGATGGCGTCGACAAAATTGCCGGATCAGCTAGAGCCAAACCTTCGAGTCGATTGGCCTATCGTTCTCGCGTTCACTGGGATAGTCAGGTGGCGCACCCACGCGGTTCATCCGAGTGAAGTTTGGAATTGCAACCAACGGCGAACCATCCTGCCATTTGCCGGTGATCACCATGACCCCGCCCAGCAGGTCGGGCCGCCATTCGGCTTTCAGCGGCGCATCGGCAAGCTTGCGATGGATATTCTGGTTGTCGACCGTCTCGACGTTGTAAATCAATGGTCCGTATTTGAAGGCAACGAGATCTTTGTCCGCCGCGATGCGCTCGTCGGCAACGATGCGCTGCGGCTCCATCGGGAGTTCAAGTTCGATCCGGTCGCCGGACTTCCACTCGCGAGTGATTACCGCATAACCTTTGCGAATCTCCGGCTTGTGCGACTCCCCGTTGACGCTGAGACTTCTGATGCCGTTCACTGCAGGTGACTCTTTGTAGAGTTTGCTGGTGGCTCGATTAGGAATCCGCACGTACATGGAAAACGTTTTTGCCTGCTCCGGATTTACCTCAATCGAAACGGAGCCGCGCCAGGGGTAATCCGTCTTCTGCACAATCTCCACGTTGGTCCCGGCAATCTCGCCAACATGGATGCGGCTGCCCACAAACAAGTTCACGAAGAGCCCGTCTTTGCTCTTGACGTAGGACCATGTGGGGATCATGAGAAGCGTACGCGCCACATTGCCCACACAGCAGGGGCACGTGTGCCACTTTGCGCGTTCGGTGTTCACCAGCGGATTTGTGTAGCAAAAGCTGTTGCCATCGAGAGCGACACCGCCGAGCAAAGCGTTGTACATCGTTTGCTCGTAGAGGTCCGCGTATTTTGCATCGTGATAGGCGAGGTTGAGTTTGTACTGAAAGAAGACCACCCCGCAACTCGAACAGGTTTCGCAATAAGCTTCGTTGCGCAGTGAGTAGTTCGGTCCGAAGCCTTCTGAGGTCTCGCCGCTGCCGATCCCGCCGGTGATGTAATACTTCCGGTTCACCATGTTGTCCCAGAGCGAAATGACAGCACTTTGGTAGTCGCGATCCTTCGTTTCCGCAGCAACGTCGGCCATCCCAGAGTAAAAGTACATGGCGCGGACCGCATGGCCAACAGCCTCATACTGCTGTCCGGGCGGAAGGTGACTCTGGTCGTACTCCGATCCCCCGCGGCGCGAGTCAAGCAGAAACTTGGCGAGCGCGATGTACTCATCACCACGGTGATTACCTTCCTGATCGTTCACAAAGCGGCCAAATCGCACCAGCGCCTGTTCCATCTCCTGGTGGCCATCGAACCATTCCTTCTTGCCGGGACCGATGTTCGCAACCCAGCAGTCCGCGAGCTTTTTTGCCGCGTTGTACAGGCGGAGGTCCTTGCCGTCGGTCAGGGTGTAGTGGTTGATTGCGGACTCGATGAAGTAGCCGGACACATAGCCTTCGTGGTTGCCGCGGTGGTCTGGCGACCAGCGCTCAGGCCATTCTTTGCGATCGGCGAGGACGTACGCAGTCTGCAAGTACCCATCGGGCATCTGCGCTGAGAGAATGATCGGAATCCAGCGCTCGAGCGTCGCGCGCATCAGTTCCTGCGCTTTGATGATCTCCGGATCTCCATTTGCGTCGACCATTAACGCAATGCACATCGATTCGACAGTCTGATGCACCCAGGCATTCGAGAAGACATAACCTTTGTGCTTGCCGTGCGGCTCTCCGCGATTCGCTTTACCGGCCTCAATGAAGTTGTCGATTCCCCCGTCGCCACGCATGGGCGCAATGTCGGTACGTTCACACATCGCAATGCAATGCGGAATCCAGTTGACGATCAGGGCTTTGGCTCGCTGGTTCCATAAGGGACTATCGATTGAGTATCCGCGCGTGTAAACGACGTCTAGCCGGTCTGCGGGCGGTGCAGGCTCGACGTGCACGTTGATTGAATGCGACGCCTTGCTGTCTGAAGCGTCGAGCGTGAGCACGTAGTCACCGGGTTGCGAGAATGTTGCTGTCGTCACGGGAGAAGCTATCGAGGCAAAGGCGACTGCCCCTGGGCCGGCGCTCTTTTTCCACTGAGCCCTGTTGCGTGGTGAATCCTGAAGCCACGAAACCTTGCCTGAAAGATAGGTCTTCCCGTCGCTCACGACCGACCGGTCCACGCCGGCTTCGACGACCGGTGGCAAGGCGGGGACAGGCCCGTGATTGAAAACTCTCCACTCGAGAATCCCCGTGAGCCTTTGCTCCTGCGGAACCACCTCGAGCCTTAGTCTGGTTGTTCTGACCGGCCCAAACGTCGTCACATTGAAGGTATTCAGAGCGACGCCCAGGCCTTCGGGGTTCAAGACCGGAGCGAAATCACTTCCGTTCCAGTAGAGGATCCGGTAGTTCTCTGGAGCCTGCACTCCGGGTCCAACACTGCCGGGTATTGCCCCGGGACGGGGACGTTCAGCTGCCCAGTAAATTTCGACCTTGTTGACAGTGACCGGCTCACTCCACTCGTACTGCACCCAGCTATCGCGTTCTCCAGCCGAGCGATCAACCCACATGGCGTAGAGTGCGTGAGACCGGTCGAACGAGTCGGCCGGCGCAAAGCCATCGTTCAGGGCAGAGATCTTGTTCTCGCTCATCAGCGAACGGCTCGAGGGCACAGCTACCCGCGCCACATTCAACGTGCTCGCACCGCTCTGTCCCAGGGTACTTAGCGGCAATGCCGTAGCCAGGGCCGCGCCGCTTAGTCCTGCGAGGAACTCGCGTCGTGTTGTCTCATTGGCTGGAGTGCGCGCCGCGTCATGAGCCGAAGTATCGCTTTCAGAAGATGATTTCTCAATCATTGGTGCTGGCCTCGTGGACAGAAATGAACCCTGTTTTCAGTGTGTGATAACGTTTGCTGAAAGAGCCCAATCTGCCTGCTTGTCGAGTAGAAATCTGGCGAACCCCACTGTCAAGCAAGGGCCCGAGTTGCCTTCCAGGGAGGAAATCCGACTTTCCTACCCTCTCCAGATTCAGACGAGGTGACTCCAGCAATCGTTTACCAACAATTCGCGCACTGATCATCGAGCATTAAGCGAAGCTTGGAATATGGTGCGTTTGAACCATGGAGCACCCGTGTCCTGCTCGACGAGTTCCTGGCTCCTGGCCGGTCGGGAACTCTGTTGGCGGGAGATGACGCTTTCAGACGTAAAGGCGGGAAGGCCCGGGGACGGACTGGCCAGTAGACTGCAATCCGCTTCGACGTAATATGCTCTTTCCTTTGTGTACTTCAGCGGAGTGACTTAGACTTCTCGTACCCGTCGGTTGTTCATGGTTGAGGTAGATGAAAAAGAGAGGCACTCCTGCCACTGTCAGCGAAGTAGCGCGCGCCGCCGGCGTGGGAACGACTACCGTTTCCCGCGTCATCAACGGGGGAGATCGCGTGAGCCCAAAGACGCTGGAGCACGTGCGGCGTGTGATCGAGGCCATGGACTATCGGCCCAACCCCGCGGCCCGCGTGCTGAAGGGCCACCGGACCAAAACCATCGGGCTGATCATTCCCAGTATCGCCGACCCGTTTTTCTCAAGTTGTGCTGAGGCCGCGCAGGCTGTAGCGCAGGCGAACGATTCTTTGCTGATCGTGACGGCGTCCCACAACGATCCTCACACGGAACTGGAGAACCTGAACATCCTGGTCAGCCACCGTGTCGACGGCCTTATCTTTGCACCTGCGAACTCCCAAAGCGAAGGATTACGTGACTTGCTGAAACGACTTTCGATCCCGATGATTGCAGTGGATCGTCCCGTCGCGGATTCGCAGATCTCGGCAGTGGTTTCTGACAATTTCAAGGGTGCACGTTTCGCAACGCAACACCTCGTGGAGCACGGCTACAAACGAATTGTCTGCCTGACCGGCGAAAGCACGCTGTTCACGATTCAGGAGCGCATCCGAGGCTACAGAGCAGGAATGGAAGCGGCAGGAATGCCTGCCACGCTAAACACGTCCGTCAAAGACTATAGGTCGGCTGAGTACGCCATCGAGAGCATGCTTTCGGGCCCCAATCCTCCCGATGCGCTGTTTACGCTCAAGAACAGCACGACCATCTATGCCTTCGAAGTCCTACAAAAGCTGAATGTGCAAATTCCGAAAACGATCGCACTGCTGGGATTTGACGACTTCGAGTTAGCTTCAACCGTGCGTCCGTCTATAAGCGTGGTGCAGCAGCCGGTTGAAGAGATCGGGAGAGTTGCGGCCGAACTCCTTTTCGAGCAACTCCTCGGGAAGCGGGGCACACATCCTCAACCCAAGGCCAGGCGTCCCCGCCAGGTCACGCTTGAAACCCGGCTGATCCAGCGCAGTTCGTGCGGATGCTCGGTCGTTGCTTCCTGAGACCGTCTCAGACCCCGTCCGATCATTGCGCATGCCGACAAATTGGAAACGGTACCATCTTTTCCGACTTCCGTCCGAGCAGTTAGAACCGGGCAAAGCTTTCGCCATTTCATGGCTGGGCTCATTCTGGATCGTGTCTAAGTTCATCGTTTTGTGCGGGAGAATTTTCGGGCGATAACCATCAACTCAGGTTGACCGCTATTTCCGTCTGTGTGGTATCGTTTCCAAGAACAACAGCGGAAGAGCTGGAATCCCCTTCTATGCACGTGCTTCCAGCAGTTTCCCCGAACGGTACGAATTCGAAATAGCCGCTCGAGGCAACGTGTGTACCCCCTCCTGCTTTCCGCGGTGATCGCAAATGGCCTTGGATAATTCGCAGGTTCTTACTATTGGCGTCGATCTTGGCGGCACCAGTCTCCGGATTGCCGCATACACGGCGGTCACCGGCGTGCTGGAGTCTCTCACTCTTCGCACACGTCTCGAAGCTGGTCCGCTTGCAGTAGTCGATGACATGTGTCAGGCAATTTCACAGTTGCTCAATCGTCACAGAGACGGTCGAGAATTTGCCGGGATTGGAGTCGGGTCTCCTGGCCCACTGGAACTCCCCGCGGGGCGTCTGCATCATCCTCCGAATTTGCCCGGGTGGGATGGGTTCCCGCTTCTGGAGGAAATGGAGAAGCGACTGAAGCGGCCGGTAATTCTGGAGAGTGATGCTAACGCCGCAGCGCTTGCCGAATTCGAATTGGGGCTTGGAAAAGAACTCGGGGTAGATTCACTGTGTATGCTGACGCTCGGTACGGGCGTCGGCAACGGGATCATCTTCGAAGGAAAGCTCTGGCATGGTTCCGCGGGAATGGGCGGGGAGGCTGGGCACATGACCGTCTATCCCGAAGGGGAGCTCTGCGGTTGTGGCAATCACGGTTGTCTCGAGGCGTGCGCCTCTGCAACTGCGGTGGTCAATGAAGCGGAAAGAAGGATCAAAAGCGGCAAGGCTCCCGGCCTGGCACGGCTCAAGTCTGGCGGCACGGGGATGACGGCACAGAGCCTCGCGGAAGCCGCTGGTGCTGGAGATGCTGATGCACTTGCCATCTATGCGGAAACCGGTCGCTCACTCGGAATCTGCCTGGCTGGATTGATCAATATCTTCAATTTCCCTCTTTACGTTATTGGTGGCGGAGTCGCTCAATCGTGGGACTTGCTATCGCCTGCACTCTTCAAAGAGCTGGAGCGTCGAAGCTATGTATACGCGCTTACAGCTCCTGGCAGAGCTGCATCTGCAGGAATGCCTGGCGGTGGAACAAAGGTGCTGCCTGCCCAGCTCGGGGCAGAAGCCGGCCTGTTGGGCGCATGTATATTACCGGTGTATTCCTCCAAGCCGACGTGGGCATCTGCGTAACCAGAACGTTCCGAAATACATTCAGGGGATTTGCCGCATGAGTACTCCGTTTGTACGCGTCGTTGTGGCGACAGCTCTCACGATTTTCTCTTCATCCGGTCTGCACGCTCAGCAGCAGGAGAACCTGCATCTGCGGGCGCCAGCGACTCCCCTTGTAGTTCACGATCCGTACTTTAGTATCTGGTCGGATACAGACCGGCTGACAGGCAGCCAGACGCGTCATTGGACGGGCGCACGGCAGGAGATTGTCGGCATCGTCCGCGTCGATGGCAAGAATTATCGCTATCTGGGCGAAACGGATGGCGATCTTCCGGCGCTAGAAGAAACGCAGAGAGCCATCACGCCCACGCGAACGATTGTTACGATGCAGAACGCGCAGATCGAGCTTCAGATCTGCTTTCTCACTCCGGCCTTCCCGGAGGACATGGCGGTGATGGCGCGCCCAGTCACGTACCTCACCTGGCAGATCAAATCGCGCGATGGCGCGCAGCACGACGTCACCCTCTATCTCGATGTGGACGGAACTATCGCGACCAATACCCCGGGAGAAAAGGTGGTCTGGTCACGAGACAAGATCAACGGAATCGACCTTCTCCGAGTTGGAACCCAGAAGCAGCCGATGCTGGAGGAATATGGCGATGATCTCCGCATCAACTGGGGGTATTTCTATCTCGGCGTGCCGGAGAAGCAAGGCAAGGCGGTCACTGTTGCCGGCAATTGGTCCGATCGCCGGCGCTTTATCCAAACGGGACAGACGCCAGCGCAAGACGACCTCGAGCAGCCTCGCATGCCGAAGAGCCAGCATCCGGCTTCGCCAAAATTGATCGTCACCATGCCGGTCGGAGCGGTCGGCAGTGCGCCCGTCATCCGGCATGTCCTCCTTTCCTATGACGACATCTACTCCGTTGAATACATGCGCCAGAGACTGCTGCCCTACTGGCGTAAAGAATTCTCTACATTTGCGGAAATGCTGGAGACCGCGGAGCACGATTATGTCAGCCTCTCCCAGCGAGCCGAGAAATACGACGCCGAGCTCGAGCGTGACCTCGAGCAGCAAGGGGGCGCTGAATACGCCGCTATCTCGATCCTCGCTTTTCGCCAGGCTATCGGCGCGCACAAACTTGTTGAGGACGACTCGGGTGTTCCATTTTTCATGCCTAAGGAGAACTTCAGCAACGGTTCCATCTCTACGGTTGATGTGCTTTATCCTTCATCACCGATGTTCCTGCTGCTGAACCCGGAGCTTGTCGAGGCGCAGCTGGAGCCAGTGATGCGGTATGCGGAGACTTCGCATTGGAAGTTCCCATTCGCGCCGCATGACCTTGGAGTGTATCCGTTGGCCAACGGCCAGCTTTATGGCGGCGGGGAGAGCAGTGAAGAGGATCAGATGCCGGTGGAGGAATCCGGCAATGTGATCCTCATGGTCGCCGCACTCTCTCATGCTGAGAACGACACCGCCTTTGCAAAGCGGCACTGGTCGCTCATTACAAAATGGGCAGATTTTCTTCTCGCGAAGGGCTTCGATCCAGAGAACCAGCTCTGCACCGACGATTTTGCGGGACATCTTGCGCACAACACCAATCTCTCAATCAAGGCAATCGAAGCTCTCGGTGCCTACGCTCAGCTGGCTCGAAAGCTTGGGGATGAGAAAGCGGCAGGGAAGTATGACTCCGCGGCGAAGTCGATGGCGGCCAAGTGGGCGGCAATGGCTCTCGACGGCGATCACTACCGCCTTGCATTCGACAAGAAGGGCACATGGAGCCAGAAATACAACCTGGTGTGGGACAACATACTGGGTCTGCATCTGTTTCCGCCTGAGATCACGCAGCGCGAGATCGCGTTCTACAAAACGCATCTCAACGAATACGGCTTGCCTCTTGATAACCGTGCTACCTACACCAAACTCGATTGGACCATCTGGTCGGCGACCCTGGCTTCCAGTCAGGATGACTTCAAGACAATGGTGCATCCGGTGTTCCACTTTCTCGACAAGACCCCGGAGCGCATACCGATGACAGATTGGTATGACACGATATCCGCAAAACACCCCGGCTTTCAGGCACGCTCAGTAGTCGGTGGAGTGTTTATCAAGATGCTCGCCGATCCGCAGATGTGGAGCAAATGGGTCAGTCGCACGAACGCGCAGCATTGAGCAGAGACTCCGTTTTTTCATTACGAGAACACGTTTTGAAATAGGGATAGGCAGTCGTTCCGAGCTGGAATTCACGGTGCGATAGACTTTGCGGTGGAGGTCACCGTTGCCGTATCGTCGGCGCATCTACCCCTACGCATGGTTGGCTGTGATCGCTGCTGCCACTCACTTGTTTGCTCAGTCTTCCTCTTCGGGCATGGGCCGGAACACCTCTGTGGTTCCATCCCAGGGCGCGCGCAAAATTCCAATCACTGCAAGCGGCTTCGTGGATTCCGGGCCTATCCCTTTTGAAGATGTAACCAAGGCAGCGGGCCTCTCCGGCTGGAAACACACGATGGGTAATGCTGATAAGCGACTGATCATTGATACCAACGGCTCCGGTGTGGGCCTTATCGACTACGACAACGATGGATGGCTCGACATCTACATCGCGAACGGCTCTACATTTAATGCTCTTGATGGAAAGGAAGAACCGCCGCATTCGGCTCTCTTCCATAACAATCACGACGGAACGTTTACAGACGTTGCCGCCAAAGCAGGCGTGACGAATGATCGATGGGGATTCGGTGTGGCCATTGCCGATTATGACAACGATGGTTGGCCAGACATCCTCGTTACGAACTGGGGCAAGAACCGTCTCTATCACAACAACCATGACGGCACCTTCACCGATGTGGCCGAGAAGGCAGGCGTCACACTAGGCAACTGGTCTGACGGTGCAACGTGGGGCGACTATGACGGAGATGGAAGATTGGACCTATTCATCTCTGGTTATGTCCACTTCGATCGGGACAATCTCCCTTACGAACACACCAAGGCGACAGGTTTCTCCTACTGCGAGTTTCGCGGCGAGCCGGTGATGTGCGGTCCCAAAAATCTCGAGGGGGAACCGGACCACCTCTTTCACAACAACGGCGACGGAACGTTTACGGATGTGAGCGCGAAGGCCGGCGTTTCGGACTCAGTGAACACGTACTACGGCATCACGCCTGTGTTTGTGGACGTGAATGGCGACGGAAAGCCTGACCTTGTGGTCGCAAACGACTCGACGCTGAGTTACTTGTATCTGAACCACGGCGACGGCACGTTTGAAGATGCAAGTTATGCGACTGGCTTCGGCTTGAATGAAGATGGTCGCGAGGTCGCAGCCATGGGTGTTGCCGTGGGCGACTATATGAACAATGGTCTACTGGACTTCGCGATCTCCGATTTTTCCGATGAGTCGAAGCTGCTGTTTCGCAACCAGGGTAATGGTGGATTCAGCGAAGTTTCAATGCGATCGGGAATAGGAAAGATCTCCATCCCGTTCCTCGGGTGGGGAGATGGATTTCTCGATTACGACAACGATAGCTGGCTCGATCTAATGTTTGTGAATGGACATATCTATCCTGCCGCCGATCGGCTCGACTGGGGCACATCGTATGCGCAGCGTTCGCTGCTTTTTCATAGTGACCACGACGGCAAGTTCAGCGAAATCCCTCCGGTCAAGGGCACGGCTCTCGCACAGATTGTGTCAGGCCGGGGAGCAGCGTTTGGCGATCTCTTCAACAATGGCAAGGTCGATGTGATCATCAGCCAGATGGATGGTCCACCCGTGCTGCTCAAAAATGTGAATTCCGATCACCATCACTGGGTTGAGCTGAAGCTCATCGGCGGACCTAAAAGTCCGCGAGACGCGGTGGGCTCTACCGTCTTCCTGAGCGGCAACGGTGTTCGTCAGCGGCAGGATGTCATCAGCGGAGGCAGCTACGTGTCGACTAACGACCCTCGACCCCACTTCGGTCTTGGCGATGCTACGGATGCCGGTTCGGCCGAAGTGCACTGGCCCTCGGGCGCGAGAGAGACGATCAAGCTTCCGGCTGTGGATCGTATCTACACCATCACAGAAGGGAAGGGGATCACCTCTTCGCTCTGCGGCGGACAAACGTGCCCCGGCTCGGTCCCGGTTTCAAACGGGAGCAGACCTTGATGCACAGGCAAAATTACCCGCGGCTCGGCATCCTTCTGAGTTGTATCGCGGCCTCGCACCTGTTCGCTCAGTCAGTCAAGCCGACTGCAAACGCCGTGACACAGCCCGTGCCCATGGTTCCCGGCAAGTTCGTAGATGTGACAGATAAGGTCGGCGTGCACTTTCTGCACCAGGCGCCGCACACCTCGCGTAAATACCTGATAGAAACGATGGGCTCTGGTGTGGCTCTCTTCGACTGCGATAACGATGGGCGCCTCGATTTATTCCTCGTCAACGGAGCACCATACAGCGATCCCACGCCGAAGGGATTCATCCCGAAGAAGACCGGCCCCAATGATTGGAATCGCATGTACCGCCAGAAGGCCGACGGGACTTTCGAAGATGTAACGGAGAAAGCCGGACTTCAGGGAGTCGGCTATGGGATGGGCGTAGCAGTCGCCGATTACGACAACGATGGCTATGAAGACCTCTTTGTCACTGCCTACGGCGGGAACAAGCTCTATCACAACAACGGAAACTGCACCTTCACTGACGTGACAGACAAGGCCGGTGTAGCAGGTGGGGGCTGGTCCAGTTCAGCGGCGTGGGTTGATCTCGACAACGATGGACTTCTTGATCTGGTCGTGGACCGTTATGTCACATGGGACTGGGAAGATGTGTGGTGTGGCGAACATCGCGAAGGCTATCGAGGGTATTGCCACCCGGATGTCTTCCAGCCGATCACCATGCTTGTGTACCACAACGACGGTAAAGGCCACTTCACGGAAGAGGCGCAAAAACTCGGTCTGGACAAACCTGCCAAGGCGCTCGGGATTGCGTTTGCCGATTACGATCGCGACGGGCGGATGGATTTATTCGTCGCCAACGACTCCATGCCCGAGTTCCTTTTCCATCAGAAGAAAGACGGCACCTTTGAAGAGATCGGCTTGGAGACGGGGGCCGCCGTCAATGCTGAGGGACAAACCTACGCCGGCATGGGCGTGGATTTTGCAGACTACGATAATGACGGCTGGCCCGACATCATCGTCGATGACCTGGCCAATCAGCGATACGCGCTCTATCAGAACAATCGCGATGGTACGTTCAACTACGCTTCAAACGAGAGCGGTATCGGAGCAATGACGCTTCTTCACTCCGGGTGGAGCCTGCGTTTCCTGGACTACGACAACGACGGCTGGAAGGATTTGCTCGCCGCTCAGGGACACGATCTGGATACCATCGAGAAAATCAACCCGCAGTTTCGCTATCGGGAGCCCATGCTGCTCGCGCGGAATATTGGCAAGAAGTTCCAGGATGTCTCGTCAGTGTCCGGTGACATCTTTCGCGAGGCGTGGGTAGGCCGGGGCATGGCCATCGGCGACATCGATAATGACGGTCGCATCGACGCGGTGGTCACCACGAATGGCGGCCCCGCGCATGTTCTTCTCAACCAGACAGAGCACGCGGGACATTGGATTACGTTGCGACTTATCGGACATAAGAGCAATCGAGACGGGATCGGAGCCGTCGTCAAGGTGAAGACTCCCCAGGGGGAACAATGGGCGACGGTTACCACCTCCAGCGGATATCTTTCCTCGAGCGAGCCCCGGGTGCACTTCGGGCTGGGGGAGATGACTACCGCGACATGTGTGGAGATTCGGTGGCCAAGCGGGATCGTGCAAACGCTTACCGGCGTAAAGGCCGACCGGCAAATACAGGCCGACGAACCTGCGGCGACGGTTACGAAGCCGGGCCCGGAACCCGCTTCTGGCCGTCAATGAGCTACCTGCGTGAGGGACTTGGATAGAACTTCTCGAGACTTCCCAATTTCGTTTTATCCGGCTGGCCATTGCTGGCTCACACTTCGGGCTATCTCTATCACAATCCGTCACTAATCTCTTGAAACGGGATAAACAAGAGGACCCGGAAAAACTTCGCGATCCCAAAAAAATCTTGACAGTGGAATTTTGGGGGACGTATAGTTGCGCGGAATGGAATCGCTACCATAAAAATGGTATCGTTTCCATCAAGCATCGGATTTAAAGGCCAAAAGAGCCCCTTCCGTTGTCACCGCAATTCCCCTACCACTGACTACGAAATCTTGACTGGGTTAGACCAGGAGGCAAAGTGAAACTATTCCCCATTCCCAAGGAGTGCGCCGTCCAATTGGGCCGCTCGAAGGCGGGCCTATGGGCGTCTGTCGTCGCAATCGCATTCTTGCTCTCGTTGGCTCCTCGCGCGGCGTTTGCGCAGGCCAGCGCAGGAATCACCGGCACGATCACAGATCCCAGCGGCGCAGTTGTGCCCAATGCGAAAGTAACCGTCACCAACGAGCAGACGTCTGTTTCGTCGAACACGGTTTCCGGCAGCGCCGGAACCTATTCGTTCAGAGGTCTTCTCCCCGGCAAGTACACCCTGCAGGTCGAATCTACGGGCTTCAAAAAGGACGTCAAGAAGGGCGTCACGATTGAAGTCAGTACGACGGCAACCGTCGACTTCACTTTGACCACTGGCGGAGATAACGAAACCGTCCAGGTGACCGCCGATGAAATCGCACTGAACACGACTCAGCCGGAATTGGGCAGTACCATCGAGCCCGTGGTCGTCCAGGCGCTCCCGGAAGAGGTTTCCGGACGCGGCCGCCAAATCGACCAGTTGCAATTCCTTGCCCCTGGCACGACTGGCAGCACCTTCTCGCACCGCGTGAGCGGCGGCGTCGACTTCGAACAGGAGATCATGTACAACGGCATCCCTGTTCCCCAGTCAGAGACGGAAGGCTACACCACCAACTACAACCCGCCTTTCGATTTGGTTCAGGAATACAAGGTTGAACGCTCCACGTTCTCAGCGCAATACGGCCTGGGACAGGGCGCACTGACCTACCAGATGAAGTCGGGCACCAACAGCTATCACGGCAATCTCTTTGAGATCAACCGAAACAGCTTCTTCGACTCCGTCGGCTTCTTCAACGGTCCTCCGTGGAACTCGAACAATGTGAAGAACAAGCCGCCTGTTGATCACGAAAACAACTACGGCTTCTCGGTGGGCGGTCCCATCCGTATCCCGCATATCTACGACGGCCGGAACAAGACTTTCGGTTACTACGCGCAGGAGTGGTACAAGCAGAACACCGAAAATACCAACACGGGCACTGTGCCAACCGCCGCAGAAAAGGCTGGCGACTTTTCCAACTTCCTCGGTACAGATGCTGCCGGCAATCAGATTGTGATCCCCATCTACGATCCACTGACCGGCCAGCCATTCCCTGGAAATATCATTCCTGCCAGCCGCTTCAGCCCCATCGCGGCCAGCATTCTCCAGTACATTCCTGATCCCGACAACCCGGGTACCGGCGTTGGCGGCTTGGACAACAACAAAAACTATGTGCCGTATATTTCCCCGAACATCCAGCATGTGTGGGGTTTCACGGTCGATCAGACTCTTACTCCCACCCAGAGCCTCCATTACGCTGAATGGCGGAATACGTTCCACAGCCAGGGATTCGACCAGGCGCCGATCGTGGTTCTGCCGAACCCGCTGGAGAGCCTGCGCGATTACCCGAACGTCGGCACCGCGTTCCTCTTGAACTACAGCAATGCCTTCACGCCTCACCTGATCATGACGGCAGGTCTGGGCTGGATCGGTGAGATCAACAACCAGTTCAACGTGAACAAATTCCCGCCAGTCGCCAACTACTTTGGCGTGCTGCAGGAAGACATCATGCCGAACATCACCTTCGATGGTCAGCATGCGGGCACGGCCTTCGGCACCGGCGGATCGAACTCCGGTTCGGTCAACCGCAAGCTGGGAATCTCGTTCGTGAATAACTGGCTCTGGACGAAGGGACGCCACACCTTCAACATCGGTGGTGAGATTCGCCGCTCCTATCAGGACGACAACGAAGAGCAGCGCGAAGGCGGTCAGTTCAACTTCAGCCAGAAACAGACTTCGATCCACAACTCAAGCGATCCCAACTTCAACGACTTTGGAAGCTCGTTTGCCAGCTTCCTGCTGGGACTTCCGGATAACACCAACCGCTCCAACTCTCAGGAAGAGAGACTGCGCAACTGGGATTTCGCTCCGTACATTCAGGACGACATCAAGTTGACTCCCAGGTTGACCGTCAATCTTGGCCTGCGCTGGGATATCCAGGTGCCCTTCACGGAACAGAACAACCTGATTGTCTTCTTCGATCAAGACAACCCGGGTATCAACCCCCTCGCAGGAATCCCTGGTGCGGCTACGAAGTTTGGCACTTGCACCGGCTGCGCTGGATACACCCGTGCCGATACGCATTACACCCACATCGGCCCCCGCCTGGGCTTCGCCTACAAGCTGAGCAACAAGATGGTGCTCCAGGCCGGTTTGAACGTCGCGTTCCTCAATGGCGGCGCCTACGAATACGGCACCAGCAAGGTCGCTGTGAACTACGGCAACCTGCTGACCGGATCGTTCAACCGCAACAGCTCAGGCAGCTACACGTCTGCACCTGGATCATGGGATACCAATCCTATCCCCGCGACTGTTTCCACGCCGTTCAGCCCCACGCTCGGCATGGGCACACAGATCGACGCCTTCAGCCGCAACGATGGCTACGCTCCTTATAGCCAGCAGTGGAACATCAACCTTCAACGTGAAATGCCGTTCAACATGTTCTTCGAAGCAGCATGGGTCGGAAACCGCGTGATCCACCTGCCCAGCCAGAACAACAGAATCAACCAGATGGACCCCAAGTATGACGTCCAGTACGGTCATGTTCTCAGCACTTGCGCATCGAATGCCGGGAACTCCGTGCTGTCCGACAGCTTCTCGGACGGTTGCGCTCAGCAGGACGGCTTCGCTCTGCCTTACCCGACCTTCGTGAACGACTTCGGCGGTTCGGCCACGGTACAGCAGGCACTCACGCCTTTCCCGCAGTACAGCTACATCTTTAACAACTTCGAGGGCTTCGGAACCACCTATTACCAGGGCGCGCAGGTGACCTTGGAAAAGCGGTTCTCGAGCGGCCTCTCATTCCTCGCTGGTTACACGCTTTCCAGATTGATGGATAACACCAGCAGCGGCTTCTCGAGCTTCACCTCGGGCGGCATCAACAAGTACAACCAGAAGCCGGAATACACGATCTCCAACGCGGATGAGCCGCAGACCCTCAAGATCAGCGGAACCTACGAGCTGCCGATTGGTCCGGGCAAGCCTTTCCTGAACAACCACAAACTCGGCAACATCGCAGGCGGATGGCAAGTCGGCTGGATTCTAGACTACGAAGCCGGCACCCCGTTTGGTGTGTTCGAGAGCGGCTCGCCCTTCCCGAACGGTTTCAACCGTCCAAATCGTAACCCATCGGTCAAGCTCTCGACTGCATCCTACAGCCGCGTGCGCGACTACTTCACAAAGCAGGGAGGGCAGGGAACCGGCCCATCGTTGTTCAATCCCGCAGCCTTTACGACAACGCCGACACAGTACGACATCGGCGATGCGCAGAGGAACTACAGTGGACTTCGCAATCCGGCCTTCATGAACGAAAACCTGAACGCCCGGAAGCACTTCTATCTCGGTGAGAGATTCCAGGCAATCCTGCAAGTCGACTACTTCAACGCACTGAACCGCACGATCTTCAACGGTCCAGATACGAATGCGAGTGATGGAACCTTCACGCAGGCCACCAGTAAAGGCTCCAACATCAACAATCGACAAGGTCAGGTCAAGGTGCAGATAACCTTCTAAACCCACGCTGTCTCCTGAATTGGAAGACTTGTGACTTCCTTGCGCCGGGCTGCTCTCATGCAGTCCGGCGATTTTTTTGAATTCCCCAGGCTCAACAATTGTTCTGTGCGAAATCTATAATCGGCAATTATGAAGTTCACTTTCCCCTGTCGCCAGACCCGATCCAGCTTTGCACTCGTTGTGCTCGCATTGGCGTTGAGCTTGCATCCAAAGGCTCGCGCCCAGGCAGGAGATACAGAGGTAACACCGGAGGTCCAGCGCCTCTACGCCGAGGCCCACCAGGCCTCGCAAAGCGGCGATGAACCAACAGCTATCGAGAGATACCGATCCATTATCAAGCTCGCTCCTCATCTGGCGGCTGCCTATAACAATCTGGGAGGTCTCTACTTCGACCAGCATGATTATGCGCACGCCGCGGAAGTTCTGAAACGCGGGCTTGAGTTGAACCCGAACATGCCCACCGCGGCGGCAATTCTTGGCATGAGCTATGTGCAACTTGGCGAGAACGAAAAAGCCGAGCCCTTGTTACGCAAAGCTCTGCGTGCGAATCCGAAAGACAACAAGGTGGAGATGATGCTCACGCGCATGCTCGTCAACCAGAAGAAGCTGGATGAAGCTGCTCGTCATCTCAATGATTATCTGGCCCGCAATCCAAAAGACCAGGAGGCGTGGTATCTCCTCGGCAAGACCTATCTCCAGCTTTCCGAAAACTCCCTGAAGAAGATCAACGAGATCGATCCGGACTCGATCGTCGCTCACGAAATCGCCGGCGAAATTGACGAGAGCATGCACAACTACGATCTCGCTCTTGTCGAATATAAGAAGGCGGTAGATATGGCGCCGGAGAAGCCCGGTACTCATATGCATATGGGAGATGCCTATTGGTACATCGGCAAATGGCAATCGGCACAAGGCGAGTTCCGGGCAGAGCTGAAGAACGATCCATATAACTGTATGGCTCACTGGAAACTGGCCAATGCGATTCTCGAGGCAAATGACTCCAGCGACGAAGCGTTGAAGGAAGCAAACGCTTCGATCGAGCGCTGCCCGGGCCTCATGCAGGCTCGAGTGGACAGAGCTCGAGCGCTGGTTCGGCTCGGCAAGCAGCCGGAAGCTCTTCCGGACCTCCTGATGGCCGAGAAGGACAGTCCCGGAGAGCCAAGTATCCACTTTCTACTCGCCAACGTGTATCGCTCGCAGGGAAATTCCGCCGAGGCGCAGAAAGAGATGCAGATCTACGGCAAGTTGCAGCGTGAAGCGAGCGCCGCGGTCGCCGGACAGGCAAACGACTCAACCGCAATCAAGAACGCGGCTCACTAGTGAAGCGGATGGGAAACCTCTTAGTGAGAAACGCCGGATTGCGCGTTTCGGTTCTTCTGGCTGCGGCACTGCCGTGCTTCGTTGCAAGGTGCCAGTCAGTCGCCGATCCCCTCGCTGCAGCCCGGGCGCTCGCGGAACAAGGCAAACTGGCGGAGTCTAAAGCCAGCATTGATGATTTTCTCAAACGCAATCCTGACTCTGCAGACGCCCATTTTCTCATGGGGTATATCCTCTTCCGTGAGCACAAGCCTCGTGAATCCCTTGCCGAGTACACCGCGGGCGCCAAGTTCCGCCGACCCAGTCCTGAAGACCTGAAGGTTGTCGCTTCGGACTACGTCTTTCTGGACGACTTCGTCGATGCAGACAAATGGTTTAGTCAGGTCGTCGCTGAGTCTCCAAACGATGCGGAAGCACATTACCTTCTCGGAAGGACCCAATTCAACGAAAACGATTATCGCGGAGCGATCGCGAGCTTCGAACGGTCAATCGAACTGCACCCAAAATATGTTGAGGCTGAGAACAACATTGGACTGGCCTGGCGGGAATTGAGCGAGTTGGATAAGGCCAAAGCAGCTTTTGAGACGGCCATCCAATGGCAGGGAACAAGTCCGGTCGATGCGCAACCTTTTCTGAACTTGGGGAAGCTTTACGATGCTCAACATCAGCCTGACAAAGCAATCATGTACCTGAACCGCGCCTCTCAACTTGCCCCCACCAATCCCACCGTTCATGAGGAATTGAGCCACGTCTACGCTGCCCAACATGACCTGCCGAAGGCCCAATCCGAGTTGGAAAAAGCAGTCTCTCTTGCCCCTGACATTTCGAGTTTGCATTACCAACTCGGTCAGATCTATCGCAAGCAGGGCCTCACAGCAAAGGCGCAGCAGGAGTTTGATCTGACCTCGAAGCTGAGCGGATCGCACTCGTCCGAGAAGACGCCCAACCCGCTATCGATCAGACACCCCAACGATTGATGTGCACAGTTGATGAGGCTTGTAGCGGCGAAAGTTCGCGAGTAAAGGCTCGCATCCGTAGAATATCCACGAGCGTAATCGCTACGCAGATGCGCACTCGATGAAGAAAAAAGGCACTTTTGTCGGCCTGTCTACCGTTGACGTAATTTACGGCGTCCGTGAGGGGCCGACGCGCAACCAGAAAGTCGCAGCCAGGTCACAGCTGATCCTGGTTGGAGGTCCTGCAACAAACGCGGCTGTTACGTTCGCTCATCTCGGAGGAAGCGCAACGGTCGTTTCATCGGTGGGCCATCATCCTCTATCCCACACGATTAGAGACGAGTTTCGGCAGTTCGACATAGCTCATCTAGATCTCACCCCCGAATCCGATGAAGCGCCTCCGATCTCCTCTGTCTGGGTCGACGACGAAGGCAACCGAAGCGTTGTCTCCGCTAATACAGCGGGTCGGCTTATATCCCCGGTAAGGATAGACCCGGCTGCATTGGATAATGTCAGCGTTTTGATGGTGGACGGGCACGCCATGCAGGCTTGTCAGCTCTGGGCTCGCGCCGCGAAGTCAGCTGGTGTCCCCGTGGTGCTGGATGCAGGGAGTTGGAAGCCGGGCACCGATCTTCTATTGGGCAGCGTTGACATTGCCATCTGTTCCGCGGATTTCTTGCCACCTGGTTGCTCGACGGGAGAGGACGTGACCTCATATCTCCTCGCGGCCGGCGTTGCAAGATTCGCAATAACCCGCGGCACCAATCCGATCCGATTCGTATCCGACACCGGAACGGGTACTGTGGATGTGCCGCAAATCGCCGCGGTAGATACGGCTGGTGCAGGCGACATATTTCATGGTGCTTTTTGCTTCTTCTATGCGAACGGACGTGGTTTCGAAGGGGCTCTGAAGGCAGCCGCTATCATCGCCTCTGAATCGTGCTGCTACCCTGGTACCCGTCAATGGATGAAACACGGAAATTCAACGGCGTGAAGTTCAGGCTTGAGCAGGACGAGAGCACGAAGGCTAAATGGCAATTCTCTCGCGGGTTCGAACGCGCTCTGCTCCGTTGTAAATATTGAAGTGATCAGAGCGTAGAAAGCCGACAAGCGTGATGTCGAATTCCTTGGCGACCTGCACTGCAAGGCTAGATGGCGCTCCGACGGCCGCGACCAATGGGATACCCGCCATAAGCGCCTTTTGGAGTAATTCAAAACTTGCCCTTCCGGATAGCAGCAGAACGCGATCGCGCAGAGGCGGGCCGTCATCGAGCACAGTCCGGCCAATGAGCTTGTCCACCGCATTGTGACGGCCGACGTCTTCTCGAATCGCTTCCAGACTGCCATCAGCCGTACAGAGCGCGGCAGCGTGGAGGCCGCCCGTTTGCTCAAAGAGCTGCTGCCTTGAGCGCAGCGTCTGAGGCAGTCGAAATAGGATATTCGAATCGATTTCGAAGGTGTTCTTGATGCGTGGCGGGCAGACCGACTGAAGCGCCAGCAAAGAAGCTTTGCCGCAGATACCGCAACTTGAAGTCGTATAGAAGTTCCTGTTGAGAGCCGCGGTGTTGACTTCCACTTCCGGGGCAAGACGCAGGCAGACAGAATTTCTCGCCTGATCGTCGGGAGAAGAGCCGGACACGCCCTCAATGTCGCTCGCATCCCTGACGATTCCTTCGCTATACAGAAAGCCCGCAGCAAGCTCTTCATCGTAGCCAGGGGTCCGCATTGTCACCGAGATTGCGCGATTCGTGCGCCGTTTTCGCGGACCGTATTCGATTCGAATTTCGAGCGGATCTTCCGCAGCCAGTACGTCACGCATCGGAGAGCGGCTGTCACGCCCAAGACGCTCAACGGCAACCGTAGCGCTCGAGAATGTGTGATCAAGGTTCGCGACGATTGTCATTTTGTGCGTCAGAGTCGAAGATCGCGCGGGGCGCAGTCCGTAAACTGCTAAGTTGGATGAGGGGCCTGCGGTCACGGTTATCCAACAGCCGTGCTAAGCTCCCCACAGTTATCGCGATGAGGGCGGCCCTTGCATTCCGAGAAGTCTCTGTCGCCGTCCCAAACGGCCGGCAGTCGCTACACAACGTTTCCCTGGACGTGGAGCAGGGCACGGTCACGGCCATCCTCGGCCGCAGCGGATCCGGGAAAACGACGTTGCTTCGCACTGCCAATCGCATGGTAGAGCCGTCATCGGGCAGCGTATTCGTTGCAGGCGCCCCTGACACAGACGTGGTATCCCTCCGCCGCAAAATGGGATATGTCATCCAGGAAACCGGGCTCTTTCCCCACTTGACCGTGGAAAGAAACATCGGGATCATCCTCGAAGCTGAAGGACGCCCGAAACTGCAGCGGGCGAACAGAGTTCGGGAACTCCTTCAGCTGGTCGGGCTGGATCCGGAAATCTTCGCGAAACGCTTTCCTCATCAGTTGTCCGGGGGACAGCGGCAGCGAGCCGGGTTAGCCCGAGCGCTCGCAGCCGAACCCCCAATTCTGTTGATGGACGAGCCGTTTGGCGCGCTTGACCCGCTGACGAGAGCGGAAATGCAGGACATGCTCCGCGAACTGCTTCGTCGCGTCGACGTCACGGTCTTGCTGGTGACACACGATCTCGACGAGGCTCTCTATCTGGCAGAACACATTGCTTTGTTGAGCGAGGGGAAGCTCATCGCATACGTCGCACGCGACGACTTCCTGAGATCGAAAGAACCTGAAATTGTCTCCTACGTGCACGCGTTTCATCGCGGAGAATCCGAAACGCGCAGGGGGGCGGATTCAGCATGAGCGCGCCCTTCCTTTCGCAATACGGCGGAGAGATCGCAACACTGACGCTCGAACATCTCTGGCTCACCGCGGCTGCGATGCTCTCTGCTGTGATCATCGCAATCCCAGCGGGGGTTTGGCTTACGCGTTCTCCACGCTGGGCCAGGCCGGTGATCGGCATTGCCAATGTTCTACAAACGATTCCCTCGCTCGCCATGTTTGGATTCCTGCTGCCGCTTCCGTGGCTCGGTGAGCGGGCGGCGCGCATCGCAATCATTGCGCTCACCGCATACGCTCTGCTGCCCATTCTTCGGAATACTTATGCCGGAATTCGAGGCATCGATCCAACCTTAATCGAGGTTGCTCAAGCCATCGGATTGACGAACAGACAACGTCTCTTCAAGGTTGAGCTGCCGTTAGCTGCTTCCTTCATCTTTGCCGGCCTCCGCACTGCGACGGTGACATGCATCGGAATCGCCACCATCGCTGCCGCGGTAGGCGCAGGCGGACTTGGCGAACTGATTTTTCGGGGCGTAGCTTCGGTGGACAATCGTCTGGTCCTTGCTGGAGCTGTTCCAGCAGCGCTTCTCGCCCTGATTGCGGATGCGGCTCTCGGACTGCTCGAGCGGCGATTCAAGGTTCCCGCACTTGAGAGCGGCCGGGTATGAAACGAATTCTTTCGTTCGCCTGCGTGTCTCTGCTCGCACTTTCCCTTGTTGACTGCTCACCGCCCCGTCCCGACCACCCGGTAGTCGGCGCAAAGAACTTCACCGAGCAGGTGATTCTTGGCGAACTCCTGGCGCAGGAGATCGAAGCGAAGTCAGGACTGAAGGTGGAGCGGCGCTTCTACCTTGCCGGCAGCTACATCTGTAACCAGGCCCTGATCTCAGGCCGCATCGACGCGTACCCCGAATACACAGGCACCGCTCTCACTGCAATCCTGAAGCAGCCAGTCTCTCGTGATCCGGGTACCGTCCTCCAGACGGTGAGGCAACTCTATGCTTCCCGGGATGATGTTATCGTCGCTGATCCCCTGGGCTTTGAAAACACGTTTGCGATGGTAATTCGAGGCGACGACGCCAGGCAGCTCAATCTCACAACCCTCAGCCAGGCCGCTCGCTACACCCCTACCTGGCGCCTCGGCGTCGGTTACGAGTTCGAGCAGCGACCAGATGGCTTGCCGGGTCTCAGTGCCGCTTACAATCTCCATTTCGCCGATCCGCCCCGCACCATGGACCTTGGCCTGCTTTACCGTGCACTGACAGCGCATCAGGTTGACATGATCGCCGCCAACTCTACTGACGGTCCGATCCAGGCGCTCGGACTGGTTGCTCTGCAGGACGACCGCCGTTATTTCCCGCCCTACCAGGTCGTTCCACTGGTTCGGGCAGACGCGCTGCGTCGCTGGCCTCAGATCGCCGATGCACTTCATCTGCTCGCAGGCAAGATCAGTGCCGAGGATATGCGCGCCATGAACGAAGCAGTTGATGGCCAACATCGCAATCCTGCCGAAGTTGTCCACGAATTCCGCGCCCGCCACTCTCTCTGATGCGGTCCAAAAGAGGGTCCCAATTGAGCCCGCAGGAAGTGTAAGTTACTGGCGAAGCGCATGCTAGACTCGTGCCATATGCATTCTCAGAATTGCGGAGAAGGCCACCCAAACTCTTCAGGCAAAAGGGAGCGCCGGTCGCCCGCAAAGCCACTTACGGTGACCAGTTTTCTGACCGCTGCGCTCCTTGTTGTATTGGGAAGCGTCAGCTGTAGCGCACAACAGGATTATCCGAGCTACGACGGCAGTCAATACCAGAACCCCAGTCAAGCGGATTGCTCGGATCCAGCCTTCGCCTCATCTCCAGGATGTTCGCGACAAAGCACGGGGCAGAATCCTCTCCAGCCGGGGCAGAATCGTCAGGATCGTACGGATATATTCGGGCAGAACCCGCAGAGCACACAAACGACTCCAAGAATGGATAGGAACTATTCCGATACTGATCAATATTCTCGTCAGCCGAACCAGCAGAATAAGCTCCAGCGGATTCCAGAGCACCTCACCGAATTTCAGAAGTTTGTAGCTTCAAGCACGGGCCAGGTCCTGCCGATCTATGGTGCCAACCTGTTTCGGAATGTGCCATCCACATTTGCTCCTCTTGATATGGCGCCGGTTCCCTCGGACTTTGTGATCGGCCCTGACGATGAATTACGCATCCGCGTTTGGGGTCAGCTCAGCTTCCAGGCGAATGTTCGCGTCGATCGCTCTGGCGAGATCTACCTTCCCCAGGTTGGCCCGGTTCATGTCGCCAGTATTCCATTTTCAGAACTCGACAAGCATCTACGCGATGCTATCGGGCGCGTGTACCACAATTTCGATCTGACCGTCGATCTCGGGCAGATTCGCTCGATACAGATATATCTTTCCGGCGAGGCTCGGACTCCTGGTCTTTACACGGTCAGCTCGCTTAGCTCATTGGTCGACGCGCTGTTTGCCGCAGGGGGCCCGAGCACCTCCGGATCTCTCAGACGGATTGAGCTGCGCCGTAACGGCGCCAAGGTCACCGATTTCGACCTGTATGCGTTGCTGGTGCGAGGAGACAAATCGAAAGACGTTAAGCTTCTGCCGGGCGATGTAATTTACATACCCCCTGTTGGTGGACAGGTAGCAATTACCGGCAGCGTCCGGGTGCCAGCGATTTACGAATTGCTGCCAGGCGAAGCACTCTCCGAACTGGTCACCGACGCCGGTGGTGTCTCCGCCGTCGCATCGCAGGCGCGCATATCGATCGAGCGGATCGAAGAACACAACAACCGGCATGCAATGGAGGTTGCTTTCGATCAGCCCGGTCTGGCGACGAGTCTAGCTGACGGCGATCTTGTTCGAGTGTTCTCAATTATTCCGGAATACAAGAAGACCGTTATCCTCCGCGGGAATGTGGCAAATCCAGGGCGGTTCGCATGGCATGCTGGTATGCACGTCAGCGAGTTGATTCCAGACAAGGATTCGCTGATTACGCGCAATTATTGGTGGAAGCGCGCCCAACTAGGGCTGCCTGCTCCCGAATTTGAGCCAACCCCTGAATTTCGCTACCTTCGGCAACCCATCAACAATGAAGCTGTAACGCTGAAGCCGCCGGTTGAGCCCGAAGACGAGGACGAAAATCCAGAGGACTGGAACTATTCTGAGCGAATGCGGCAACGGCGCAATCGGATGCCGCAGGATCAGAGTCTACAGACAACACCACAGGATCAGACGACGGGCATCCAGTCGACAACACCGGCCTATACTCCGGAGAGACGCGGCTCAAACAGTCCACTCGCCGCACAGCAGGAGCCGTCTTCGCAACGAGACCGGGACCTGCAGACACCACCGAGGACCAAAGTCAAACTTGTGGCTCCGGATATCGATTGGAACTACGCAGTTGTCGAGCGCGTTGATCCAGAGACTCTGAAGACTACGCTGATTCCGTTCGATCTCGGGAAGCTCGTACTTCAGCACGACTCCTCACACGATCTCGAGTTGCGAAGTGGGGACGTGGTCACGATCATGTCCGAAGCTGACATCCGCGTGCCGACTGAACAGCAAACAAAGCTCGTTACTCTTGAAGGCGAATTCGTTCATTCGGGCACCTATAGCGTTCGGCCTGGTGAGACGCTGCGCGATCTGGTGGAAAGGGCAGGCGGAATCACTTCAAAGGCGTATCTCTATGGTTCAGAGTTCACGCGGGTGTCAGTGCGCAAAGCGCAACAGGCACGAATTGACGAGTACGCGCGAACTCTCGAAGCTACGATTCAAAGGAGCAATCTGGCTCTCGTCAGTGCCGCCGCGAATTCACCTGAAAACGCCGTAACGGGAACTGCCGCCCAGACAACAGAAAGGGATCTCTTGGAAGGTTTACGAGAGATCAGGGCTACTGGTCGCATTGTGCTCGAGTTCAAACCAGGCAGCCACGACATGGCCTCCGTGCCCGCCCTGGATATGGAAAATGGAGATCATTTCGTAATTCCTCCAATTCCCGCCGTCATCAACGTTGTTGGAGCCGTCTACAACCAGAATTCCTTCCTCTACAAACCATCGCAGAGAGTTGAGGGGTATCTGCTTCAGGCTGGCGGTCCCAATCGCGACGCGGACAAGCGGCACGCATTCATCATTCGGGCAAACGGAAACGTGGAGAGCAGGGATCGCTCGGGTGGGCTTTGGTCTTCAGACCGGTTCAGTCGGCTGCATTTGAATCCCGGCGATACGATTGTTGTGCCCGACAAGACATACAGGCCTTCAGCACTTCGCGGCTTCCTTGAATGGTCTCAGTTGTTCTCGCAGGTCGCGTTGGGAGCGGCGGCCATCAACATCATCCGATAGGGCTGCATTGGTCGAGGGTGAGGGTTCCACGTAATGGTGCCTCACCTTCAAGAGAGATCATCCTCGACTGATCGAATAACTCGTCATTCAGGTCCTTATAAATGCAGGTGCTGTTCCTCTGTCGCACGCAAGGAAAACTATCCGCGGAACCGGTTTAAATTGATTACAGGTGACCGATGGTCAATCGTAGAAGCTTGCTCAAAGGCTCAGTGTTCACCCTGGCAGGCTGTGCTACCACAAAGGTCGGCGCGGCTGCTGCGCAACTCAGATCTTCAGGCGACTCCGCTTCGTTCACTTCTGTGTTTCCCGGAATTTGGAAAGCCACCATTGGAAAGCCTGAGAGCTACACGCCGGTCTCCGCCAGGGCATTCCCTCCAGAGGCAAAAGCCATTCAGCAACTGCCAGAGGTGGAGCAAGTCCCGATTGACTCTTTGACAGGAAAAGTTGATTCCCGCGGATGCCTGCTCACCTTGCCTCTCGATGCACACGAGGAGATATTCGGCTTCGGGTTGCAGATGCTCTCCTTTGCGCAACGAGGAAAAAAGAAGATCATTCGTGTGAACGCTGACCCGAAGGTGGATACCGGCGATTCCCACGCGCCCGCTTCCTTTTACGTCAGCACCAGAGGGTATGGAGTTCTCGTCGATACGTGCCGCTATGCCAGCTTTTATTGCGGAGATGCGCGGCTCAAACCTTCCGAGGTCGGCGGGAGAACTGGCAGGGTTTCGAAACCTGATTCAACCCGCAACCTTCCGAAAGATGATCCGGCGCACATCCTGGTGGATGTACCGCGCGCGTCCGGGGTGGATGTCTATGTCTTCGCGGGCCCAACGATGCTTGATGCCGTGCGCCGATACAACCTGTTTGCCGGTGGAGGCGTCGAGCCGCCTGAGTGGGGACTTGGTTTCTGGTATCGTGCGGTGGGCACTGCAAACGTAGACGAAGCACTCGCGATCGCACGCAACCTGCGCGACAGCAAGATTCCGTGCGATGTGCTCGGCCTCGAACCTGGATGGCAATCGCACGCATATTCCTGTTCGTTCGCCTGGAACTCGGCCCACTTCCCCAAGCCCGCAGAATTCCTCAATGATGTGAGGGCGCTCGGTTACCGCGTCAATCTTTGGGAGCATGCCTTCACTCATCCCTCCTCGCCTCTATTTGAGCCGTTGCTTCCGCACGCGGGCGACTACGGCGTGTGGGGCGGTCTCGTCCCGGATTTCGCAGGGAAGCCCGCCCGCGAGATTTTCGGCGAGTATCACGGCAAAGCATTCATCGATCTCGGCATTTCCGGTTTCAAGCTGGACGAATGCGACAACTCCGACTTCACCAAGGGGTGGTCGTTCCCTGAGTTCTCCCAGTTTCCATCGGGTGTGGATGGCGAACAAATGCATTCCGTCTTCGGCCTCCGGTATCAGGACGCGATCCTCGACCAATTCAAATCCCGGGGAAAACAGACATACAACCTCGTACGCTCGAGTGGAGCACTGGCAGCTCCTTATCCGTTCGTTCTTTATAGCGATCTTTATGGGCATCGCGACTTCGTCCGAGCCCTCGTGAATTCAGGTTTCAGCGGCTTGCTCTGGTGCCCGGAAGTACGTGACGCAAGCAGCCCGGACGATCTGGTCCGCCGGCTCCAAACTGTCGTGTTCTCGCCCCTCGCCATGGTGAACGCGTGGTACATCAAAAATCCGCCATGGAAGCAGATCGATCAGAAGAAGAACAACGCTGGTGAACTTGCCGAGGGCTGGCAGGAACTCGAAGCAACTTGCCGTAGTTTGATTGAGTGGCGAATGCGTCTCGTTCCATATTTGAAAGGCGCATTTGCAAAGTACGCCCTTGATGGCACGCCGCCATTCCGTGCCCTCACCTTGGATTTCCCCGATAGCGAGAAGCTTCATGCCGTCGACGATGAGTACATGATGGGCGACCGCATTCTGGTGGCGCCGCTCTTTGCGGGCGAAGCTTCGCGCGAAGTTACTTTGCCGCCTGGGGCGTGGCACGACTTCTGGACGGGCGAACCGTTTGAGGGCGGCCGCTCCTTTTCGATCTCCAGCGAACACCAGAACATCCCGGTTTTTGTGAAGACGGGTTCGATCGTGCCGCTCGGCGGAGTTGGGTTGAACACGGATGCGCCATCTACGCGCGAACTCACGATCGCAGTCTTTGGCGACGGATCTTTGCCCTGGAGACTTGAGGGATCATCCGGCTTTGAGTTGCGCAAGTCAGCAGCCGGGCGCATCGAAACAAAATCGATAGGGGCGAGGCCGCACGGTTATCGCATCGGTGAGATCAAGCAGTTTGGGAAGAGCTGACCGTGGTGTTCGCTCCTCATTCGATTCTGAAGCAGGTCATTTCTCTGGAGTACTGAATGCTCAATCGTCGCGAATTTATTGCCGCGGCCTCGGCCGCTGCGGGTGCTGCCCTGGTAAAAGAAACTGCTTCAGCCGGACGGCAGGCACAGCACGAAAACCAGCCGAATGGAGCGGAAGACTACACGCGGTACGTAAACGTCTTCGTCGGGACAGGTGGTCACGGCCACTGCTTTCCGGGCGCGACCGTTCCTTTCGGTGCAGTCCAGCTTAGCCCGGACACCGGCGTTCGCGACTGGGACTGGTCGTCCGGCTACCACCACGATGACTCCACGTTGATGGGGTTCAGCCACACGCATCTCAGCGGCACCGGCGTGGGGGACATGCTCGATCTCCTTTTCGTACCGCGCACGGGCGAAGTCGTGCTGGAGCCCGGAGCAGACCCAGACGCGCGCAGCAAACCCGAAGGTACGTATCGCTCACGCTTCTCGCATGCCGATGAGAAAGGCGAGCCAGGATACTACTCCGTGCTCACGCAAAGTTCCGGTGGCGCAAAGATTAAGACGGAGCTGACCGCGACGGAACGTACCGGTCTTTCGCGTTTTACCTTCCCGCCCAGCGAGCCGGCCTACGTGATCCTCGACTGGCATCACGCCTATGGTGACGAAAGCCCGGTCAAGTCCGCTGAAGTTGAGGTCGTAAGCGACACTCTGATTCAGGGTGGACGTCACGTGAACAGGTGGGCTCCGAACCGCGAAATCTACTTCGCCACTGAGATCTCCGCGAAACCCACCAAAGTCGACGTATTCTCCGATGACAAGCTTGTAAGTGGTAAGAACGCGACCGGTCTCAATCTCAAGGTCGTTCTCCACTTCGAACCGGGAACGACCGTGATGTTCAAATCCGGCATCTCCATGGTCAGCGCGGCGAACGCCCTCGACAACCTGAAGAAAGAGCAGCCCGGCTTTGACTTCGACAAACCACGAGCCGCTGCTCGCAGAATGTGGCAGAAGGAGCTTGCGCGTATCCAAGTCGAAGATCCGAGCGAAACGCGCAAGACCGTCTTTTACTCGAGCCTCTATCACATGATGTGCGCGCCGACCCTCGCGGACGACTGTAACGGTCAGTACCGGGGCTTGGATAAGAAGGTCCACCAACTCGGCGAAGGAGAGCACAACTACAGCACTTACTCACTGTGGGACACCTATCGCGCTCTTCATCCATCGTTCACGCTGTGGCAAGCCGACCGGATTCCTCCATTAGTGAACTGCCTCATTCGCATGGCAGAGCAGAGCATCTACGGATTCCCGATCTGGCCTCTGCAGGATGGCGAGACGTACTGCATGCCCGGCTACCACGGCGCCAGCATCATGGCGGAAGCATGTGCAAAGAAGATTCCGGGGATCGACTGGAACCGCGCTTACGCCGGTATGCGCAAGCGCAACATGGTCGACGACTACATGGGGCTCAACTTGTATCGACAGATGGGGTACATCCCCGCCGACAAGGTCGACGAGTCCATCGGCAAGTTCGTTGAATACACCTATTGCGATTGGGCTTGCGCGCGCGTTGCAGAAGCGACCGGGCATGCTGATGACGCCCAGATCCAGCGAAAGCGCTCGCAGAACTACCGCAACGTCTTTGACACCAAAATGCAATTCATTCGCCCAAAGCTTGCGAACGGCCAGTGGGCTCCGAACTTCGACCCCAAGGCGACCGGCCACATTCCTCATCATCGCGATTACACCGAGGCCAACGCCTGGCAGAGCACCTTCTTCATCCAGCACGACGTCAAAGGCTACATGCAGCTTTTCGGCGGTCGCGAGCTGTTCGCAAAGAAGCTGGACAGCCTGTTCACGGAGAAGCCTGGCGTCAGCAACGAGTCCGTCGCCGATATGACCGGCTTCATCGGCCAATACGTGCATGGCAACGAGCCCAGCCATCACATCACCTATCTCTACACGTGGGCAGGCCAGCCATGGAAAACCCAGGAGAAGGTCCGCGAAATTCTCCTCACGCATTATCGCAACGACTTCGACGGGCTCGACGGAAACGAGGACTGCGGCCAGATGTCCGCGTGGTTCGTCATGAGCTCCATGGGTCTGTACGCGGTCGATCCCGTCAGCGCAACCTATGTGCTGTCTGCCCCCCTGTTCAAGCGTGTTTCCATCCAGCTTGGCAATGGACGTCAGCTCGTGATCGAGGCTCAAGGCGCGAGTGATCCTGAGAAGAGCAAGTACATACAGTCGGTGTCACTGAATGGGAAGCCTCTCGACCGTCTCTGGGTTCATCACGAGGATCTCGTGCGAGGAGCGCACCTCGTTTTTACGCTCGGTACGGAACCGAATACCACGCTCGGAGTCCCGGAACGTTATATGCCCCCGTCATTGACGGCTTAGCTAAGTCCGCTTTTGTAAATTTTGGGGTCCGGTCCTGCGAAT
>Ga0105241_10000310_pt1 | contig 36702 bp, 29 predicted proteins | sample KBSC64metaG_FD_80422 | JGI IMG/M metagenome (GOLD analysis project Ga0105241, IMG submission 80422) | Corn rhizosphere microbial communities from Kellogg Biological Station, Michigan, USA - KBS C6-4 metaG | ecosystem: Host-associated > Plants > Roots > Rhizosphere > Soil | place: Michigan, USA... | reverse complement strand
GCTCGTCTCGCTCGCTACGGATCCGTTCGCGCGCGGCGTCTCGCCGGGCACGTCGCGTTGCGGTCTCCAGCGCATGGGCTTGCGTTCGTGCTCGATGTCGCGTTGATCGGTCAGCGCTTGCGGCCACGAACAACGGCGCTGCCACGGTTCGAGCCTCGGGCTCGTACCGTCGCTCGGTCGTGGGCGTCGACGGCAGATCGGGCACCTGCGTCCACGCTTCGTCTTCTTCGTCGACGATGCGCGGCGGTAGGTAGGGGAGGCGACGCTTGCGCATCAATGGACGGTCCGTCCCAGCGGTAGCCCGGCGACCGCGAACGCCTGCGCCTGCTGGCCGGCGAGCACTCGGGTTTCGCACCCGCACTGGGTGGCGGCGCGTTCTGTTGCTGAAACCGCCGCCGAGAGCTCGTCGCGAGTGCGTGCGGTGACGACGACGAAGCCGCTGAACCGCAGATCGGCATGGCCCGAGATCAAGGCGCGCTCGCGCGCAAGAACGTCGGCGTACTCCTGCTCGGCCGAGAGGTCGGTGATCTTGCCGATGCGGGCATTCTGGTTGGCATCCGTCAGGTACTCGACCTTCTCCTTTCGGATCGAGCGCAGGGCTTCGCCGGTGCCCAGCGGCTTCGCGACGATGGAGATCGTCTTGCGGACGCCTTGCAGGAACACGAGCGAGTGGAGGAAATGCGGGGCTACGTCGACTCGGGGCCACTCGCTGATCCACAGCACCGACGAATAGGCGGAGTCGTGCCGCAGGTAGTCCCAGTGCTCGTCGATCGCGACCGGCCCGGCCGTCGCGAGGGTCGCTGACGACTCGGCGACGTCGATTTGGGGGTCGTAGGTTTCGCGGATGACGGCCGCGAGTTCGCGCGGGCCGAGCCAGCCGTCGGTGCGCAAGTCGGCCGCCCGTAGGGAGGCAGCGCAGTTGTTCATGTCTCCACGGAGGACGTGCGCGGCGCCGGCTATCCCGCGGCCGGCGTCGCGAATCGCCTTGGCGGCGCGGCGCAGGTCGAGCGTGAGAACGATGAGGGTGCGATGCGTGTAGGACGCCGGTGCCGCCTGCTCCATCAGTTTGGCGTACTGCTCGGTCGGCCAGGACGGGCCGGGGGTGGCGTGGGTCGACCACCACTCGCGGACGCCGTGACCGGGGTCGGGCAGCGTCGACTCGAGTATCTGAACGCCGGCGCAGCTGCCGGTTGCGGCGAGGCCGGCGAGGACTCGCGACCAGGCATCGACTCGTCGTTGTTGATCGTCTGGCGACAGCAGGACGTAGGCCGGGTGGGATACCCGCACCACCGCCGACAGCGTCCGACGATGCGGATCGTGGATCATCGCGGTTCCGCTGGGGTCGTCGACGTGAAAGCGCAGGGCGGCTGCGTCGCCGGGCAATGCCATGGTGCCGACCGGGCGGGGACCGGTTGCCCGCACGAAGTACCGGGTCTGCTTCGTCGCCGACCGCGCGCCCCAGTGCGCAGCAGTGGGCAGCCCGTCGGCTAGCGGCTCGCCGTTCCACCTGACGAATGCCACTCCGAGCAGGACACCCCAGACCGGCGACGACACCGCTAGTCCCACGCCGCCGAGGGTGAACATCGCCAGGACGAAGATGCCCAACGCGCCGCCAATGGCCAGCAGGCGAAGGCCGGAGAATCCCAGCAGTACGCCGCGTGACTGACGTCGGCCGAACCGCACGAGGGGGCGGCTCAGCTGCGTGTCGTTCGCTACCACGGCGACCTCACTCCGAATTCCTCGGCGGGCCGCTCAAGTCTCGCTGCGGCGGATTCACGCCTGCTTTCGATGTCGTTTCGCTCCTTGAGTTGTGAGCCGGTGATCCACTCGGGCCAGGCGGAGAAGCGCCCGCCAGCACGGTGTCGGCTCGGCCGCCCCGCGCTTCGTTGCTCGTCGCGCTGCTGCCGTGGTTCGGGGGTGACTTCGGTTGGCCGTTCGTGCCGACTACCCGCGAGCCGGCGCGCCCTCCCGCCATGGCTGCGATGCCGCGCGTCCCCGTGACGGCCGCGACCTTCTGCGGTGCTGCGAGAACGGTCTGCCCGCCGGCCGTGGCGGTGGCCGCGTGGCCGTGCACTGCGTGGAAGGTGTCGCCGGTGAAGTGAACGAGTTTGATGGCAATCCAGGGAGCGAATCCCGCGAGCAACAGCGTCAGCGCACCGATCACCAGGTTTGTGATCGAGTTACTTGCGCTGTGCTGGCCGCTGCCGGATTCGCCGGCGCCCTGCAGCACCGACAGCCCGATCATGAAGATGATGACCAGGATCAGTTTGCTGAACACCAGCGCAACCGTGAACTCGATCCAGCGACGGACCCAGGATCGAGACACATCGCTGCTCGCGCCGGCGAACGCCACCGGCGCGAATACGGCCGAGATGATGATCAGCATCTTGCGGATCATCAACGCGACCCAGACGACCACGACGGCTGCGATCAGGACGAGCGAGATCAGCAGGAGACCGGCCGGGTTGCCGATCGAGGACAGCGTGGACGCCACGACCAGCTTCGAGCCCATTCCCTGGGTGTTCGTGTTGAGCGCGAACTGCACGACGCCGTTGCAGAGTCCGTCCACCGCCGCGAGGAGTAGTTGAGTCGAAGCGACGGCGAAGGCGGCGCCGATGAAGGCGATGCCCAGACCTCGGGTGGCTCGTCCGAGTCCGCCCGGGTCCTGGCGAAGAACCGAGCCGATCACCTGGACGAGGAACAGCGCGAAGGTGACGAGCGCGGCGATCGAACCCGTGGCGATCAGATCGGTCTTGATGTTCGGGGAGGTTAAGTCGATCGACGTCGCTGAGCTCAACTGCTGCCAGAGCCACTTCACCGCGGAGTTGGCGGCGTCGGCGAAGTAGTGCGCGATCGCACCGAAGACGTCTTTTCCGACCGCCTTGCCGGTGTCGCCGAGCACCTGCTTGACCCGGCACAACGGGTTGACGGCGTCCCATCCCGAGCAGCCGGACACTCAGCTCACCTTCTTGACGACGTAGTTGTTGGTCGCGGCCACCCCGTATCCGCCGTGGCTGGACGTCCCCAACTGAAGCGCCAGCGCGATCTGGTACCGAGTCGTGCCGGCAACTCCCGGTGAGTTCGCGTGCTGGACGACGGTGAGAGTGACATCGCGCACCGTGGCCAGCGGATCGGGCGGCTGGAAGCCAGAGGCCACCTGCTGCTCCCACTGCGAGTCGACGCTGACCTTGACGTCAGAGACGGTTTGCGTTGTTCGCTCCGAGCGGAGAGCCAGCCACAGACCCGGCGCCGGTACGGGAGTGTCAATGGCGTCGTCCCAGGTGAGGTCGGTGAGAGAGTCCACCAAGACTTTCGACCAGTCGGCCCGCGGGTAGTTCGAGGACTGCAAGGGAGCGTCCTCGTATTGCGCCCACGCCAGGAGCTGTTGCCGGTCGGTCGAGTAGTCGCGGGTGAATAGCTCTGTGGCGAAGGCCCGGGCATAGGCCGTTGGGTCGCGGCGCACGTCGCTGGTCAGCGCGGGGTAGGCCGTCGAAGCCGAAGGCACGATCGTGGGCTTGGCGTCCCAGGCCGGTACGTCCGTTGCCTCGGCACTCGAGCTGGGCGGGGCCGTCGTCGACGGCTGGGCAGCCGTCCTACCGTGGGCCGCTGCCTTCGGCGGGTTCGAGTGTCTCGTCGCGTGGAGGAAGACCGCGAGCGCACCGAGCAGGGCCACGAGGGCGGCGAAGGTGATCGCACTGACGACGAGCGCCCGGCGGCGCAGGTGCCAGACGTCAATCACGGCGTCAAGGACTCGCATGGCTAGAGCGCAGACCCCGCGTGGGCGAAGAAGCCGACCAGGATGTCGGCACCGCCGACCAGCAGCGCGGCAAGGCATGAGACGACGACCCCGGTCTTCCCGCGTCCGGCGAGATGCGGGTTGGCGGAGTGTGAGCCGAGGGCCCAGGTGATGGACGCTATGGCGATGCCGGCCACGGCGGCGATGAGGCCGAAGGTCAGCAGCGCGCCGACGATCTTCTCGGCCTCGGAGGTGCCCGGCAGACCGTTGGTGTTGGGCGAGATGTTCGGGTCGGCGTGGAACATGCGGTGGTTCTCCTGTCGTCGTTGGATGGCCGGCGTGTCGGGATTTCGTCAGGCGAGGTGTCTCAGTGCGGCCAGCCCGTGGCCCACCTGGAGAAAGTTCTGATAGGTCTGCACTCGAATCCCGTCCTGCTCGTCGGCGGCGTTGAGGACGAGTCCGTCGCCGATGTAGATCCCGACGTGGCCCGGCGCCGCGAGGGTGCCGTCGTCGCCCGGCACGAGCACGAGGTCTCCCGGGACGAGGTCGGCGGCCGTCGTCGTTACCCCGACAAGCGCCTGAACCTGCGAACTGTGCGGCAACCTCACGCCCACCTTTGCCCAGGCCGCCATCGTGAGGCCGGAGCAGTCGTACGAGTTGGGACCGGCAGCGCCGAAGACGTACGGCTTGTCCAGCTGGCTGATGGCGAACGACACAACTCGTGCCTCAGTCGGCGTCGCGGTCGCCGGGATCGTGTAAGTCTTCGGCAGCCCGTGGGAGCCGGGCGCGGTGCTTGCGGGCAAGCCGCCGGACAGCGCACCGCAGAGATTTCCCACGGCGTCGCCGCCGATCGCCGCGACGATGCGTCGCGCAATCGCGTAATGGGCGCGGTAGTTGCCTCCGTAGACGTTGCTTTCGTTGTTGGCGGGACGGGGATGTCCGTCGTAGGCCGAGCGCTGGACGTCCTGCGCCGCGACCCACGGTGGCTTTCCGGCCCATCCGGCAACGAACTGCAGCCTCGCGACGAACAGGCCGGTCGACACCACCGGGTCGAGTCTCTGGGCAACGGTGCCCCACGACGCACGTTGCTGGAAGATGCCGAGTGAGTCGGCGTTGCTACCCGTTCCCTCGACCGGGTGGTTCCCAATGTCGACGGTGGTGTTGCCCAGCACCCGCAAACCCGACTCGGTGTAGCCGACCATCACCGCGATCACGGCGGCGTCGGTACCGGCGGCTCGTTCGGCCGCAGCGGTTACCAACCGGGCGTTGTTCGCCGCGACGTCGCTGAGTCCGTTGATTGGACCGCTCGTCGCACAAAGCTCGGTGGCCGTGACGGCCGCGGCGGCGGTGGGGGCGGTCCCCGTGATCGCCGCGAAGCCGAGGACGGCTGCGAGTACGAGCGCGAGCGGCGCGACGAAGGCGAGGGCGATCTTCACCCGAGCACCGCCGGCGAGATCCGTCGGTCAACGTTCCGCCGCCCGACCACGAGCCGCAGACTATTGACCGCTTTGATGCTGTTTAGCACGACACGCCCGTAAGACACTGAGAGTTCCGAATTCGACGGGGAGTCGACTGTGGCGAGATCTGGGTTCGAGCCTCGATCGATTCCGCCGCCCGCAGGTACCGAAGCCAACGAGCGCGGACATCGGATGCCACGTCGTCCGGGGCGGCATGGCGCTGAGCGCACCACCACAGCACCGCCGCCTCGATCGGGCTGTGATCAGCACCGACGAGCAACCGCGCGATCGCTCGCGATGCGCGCGGGTCGCCGAGCTCCAACTGCAGCCTGGCGGCGAGGCGCGACGGCTTGCGTGCGTCCGACCTCATCGCGAGCAGGGCCGGCCCACTGCCGCGATTGATCGCATGGCGTTCAGCCAGCTCCAGCGCGATGGTCACCGCAGTGAGCAGACGGTCCCTCGTCATCACCGAGGACGGGACCCATCCGGTGAAGTGCGCCAGCTTGGTCAGCACCAGGTCAGGCACGGACTGGTCGGAGGAGCGATCTGGACTCTGCTCGAGCGACCATTGGCCAGTCGCTTCGTGGGGCACCGGCAGCTCGCTCAGATGAACCCGTCGAACGTCCATCTCGGCCGCGCACCGGGCAGCGAGCAGTAGCCCGAGCGACGAGCGTTCTCCCGTCGCAACGGCGCCGCGATGGCGCAGAAGGTACTCGGCGGTGCGTCGTTCGTCGGCGGTTCGGTGGTTGGCGGCCGCGATGAACACGACCTGCCGAGCCACGTCCCGGTGATTCGTCTCGTCCCACTGGGTGAGCGCACGGAGGAGCGGGAACGATGACCCGTGCGCGGGTGTCAGATCATCGGGAACCGCGCCGAGTACACCCGTCAGCAGGTCGGCGAGTTCGCTGTCTGACGCGTAAGTCGGCTTGGGTCGAGGTGGGTTGTCGAGCGGCTTGCGAGGAATCCCGGGCAGCTCGCTCGTGGGCGTCGTCCTAGTGGTGATCTCCATGCTCGGCAGCGTCGGCCCTACCGAGGCACGTCAGCCGCAAAATCTCTCCGGGTGTCACTCCCGGCGGCCGTGCTCGAGGTACGGATCGTCTGAGCCCTGCTGTGCGCTGCGCAGCCTCTCGAGGAGGCGGGCCGGCATCCGGTCATCGGCAGTCGCGAGGTCGACGTACTGGACCCGGTCGATCTCGTCCTTCTCGAGCGTCAGCCGGCTGGTCTCCAACTCCACGTGGCCGCCGTCGAAGATGAACAGCAACTTGTCACCCTCGTCGGGGTGCGGAGCCCAGTCGACGGCAAGCAGCCGCCCGATCGGCGGCGAGATGCCCAGCTCTTCGTGCAGCTCACGCCGCGCCGCTTGTTTGGGGCTCTCCCCCGGCTCGACGTACCCGCCGGGGATGTCCCAGCCCTGCTTGTAGGTCGGCTTCACGAGCAAGACCCGGCCGGCGTCATCACGGAACAAGACGCCGGCGGCCACTCTGGGGGTTGCTGATCGGAATTCCTCGGGCACGCTTATGCAGCGTGCCCGAGTCGGCGCGCGAGTGCCACCAGGTCAGGGCTCGGGCGCGTCCGAGTGCTTCGCATCCAGCCGTGGACGAGTTCGTGAGTGATGAAGTGCCGCCGTACCTGCTCAGGTGCGCTGCACTCGGCGTCGAGCAATGCGAACAGCGCGTTGTCGCGGCGGCCAAGTCTCGACAGGGCACGTGCCACTTCGAGCTGGTGGCGTACCCGGCGCTCCCGCGGCATCCCGTCTACCTTCAGCGACGCGCCGATTTCAACAGCTTCGGCCACATCACCGAGTTCGGCCGCCACGGTGACCCGGTGGATGGCAACATTCGTTGGCCCGAAGGACGTCCAGACCTCGTTACCGTCGTGGTTGAGCTGTTCGGCGAGGAGTCCCGCGTGCCGGAGGAACGTCGTTGCCTCATTTCGTTCGCCGGCGCGCGCCGCGGCGGTCGCGCCGACGAGCATGAGCGTCCCCGTCACTGAGAGCCCGGCCGGACTGGTCAGATCGGCGGCCTCGATCAGTCCATCGCGGACCACATCCACCGCAACGTCGAACTGACCATTGCTGAGCAGTGTGTGCGCGATCGACCGCTGGAGCGATGTGAGCGTGACGGGATCGCCCAGCTTGCGGGCTTCGATGTCTCCGCGCTCCGCGCACAGCCAGGCCAGATCGAGATGGCCGAGCTTGACGAGCACGCTCGCTGCGGCTTGATAGAGGTACGCGAGGGCGCGGGTCGCGGCGATCTTGGTGTCGGGCCGTTGCTGCGCGAGGTAGACGACGGGCAGACCTTGGTTCAGGCGCATGACGGCGTACCCAAACTGGGAGTTCTGGTAGGCCGTCCACACGTCGACCACGAGGCGCCGCAAGTCGTCCGAGCCGGCCGGCGTCAGCGAAGCATCGCTTGCGGCAAAGCGCGGGTTGACGGCCCGATAACTGAGCACGAGGTCGCGGAGCGCCGGCACACTCTGCCGTCGGGTCTCAGCGAGGACGCCAGGGATGTCGTCGGGCAGCAAATCGTGGAGGGAAACGTCGAGCGCGTGCGCAAGGTCGCGGACGACAGAAATTCGATCGAGTGGCGCCCGTCCTCCTTCCACCTTCTCGAGCCAGCTCGTCGTCCGATTGACGAGCCCCGCGAGGGTCTCTTGGGTTAGTCCACGCCGGCGCCGGTAGAAGGCGACTCGCTCGCCGATCGTGAGCTCGAGGCCGGCGCCCTTCATGAGCAGCGATCCTGGCACAAAAGGGACATTCGGCGCTGCGGCGCGCTCGTCGTTGTGGATAACCCGGCTGGTCACGGTGTCCCGCGACGCGGCAGCCGTTCGACTACCTCCGGGTCTTCAGGCGCTTTGAAGGCGATCGTGCGCCGGAGTTCGATCTTCGTAGCGCCGAGCAACGCGGCCGCACGGTCGAGACCTGACACGCGAACGAGCTCAGCTTGCGCGGTCGCGAGCACGGCGCGCGCCCGATCGACGGTGGCGTTCGCGGCGGCCACGGCGGCCTCGCGTTTCGCGAATGCCCGCTCGAGCGCCCCGCTGGCGGTGTACACGGCCGCTACGGCACCCGACTCCGCTCGCTGAGCGTCGCGCAGCCGTTCGCGGGCGTGGACGTCGCGTGGCAGGCGATCGCCTTGGCTTGCCTGGTTCGTCATCGTGAGCCCTTTCTCTAGAAGCTTCGGCCCAACTCGGGCCGACCCGAAGGCGCCCACGTCGGGATTCGCCCGCTCCTTGCACCACCTCCGCACGCCAAGAGCCCCACTGACTCACTCGGCCGGCCGGTCTCCACCACCACATCCACCGAGGGCCGGCCAGCCCTCGACCCGCCCGCTGCCCCTCCCCTCCTCCACGCGTCTTGCACCTGTCGGTCCCGGCGACGAGCAGGTGCCACGACGGATCCCCGACGCGGTGGCCATCTCGGTGGTGCTCACCGAAGTGAGGAGGTGCTCGAGGTGACGGTGTCGATTCGCCGGATGAGCTTGGGATCGGGGTTCGCCTACCTGATGAACTCGGTCGCTCGGGGGGACGGGGTACTCGCCGCGTCCTCGCCGCTTACGCGCTACTACGCCGAGTCGGGCACCCCTGCGGGCCGGTTCCTCGGCTCCGGACTGGCCGGGTTGGACGGGGGCCGCGGCGTCCCGGCCGGAACGGTCGTGTCGGAGGAGGCATTGTGGCGGATGCTCGGGATGATGGCCGACCCGGTGACGGGGCAACCGCTGGGTCGACGCCCGAAGGACTGGCCGACCCCGCTGAGCCAGCGTGTCGCCGCCCGGGTCGCCGCTCTGCCTGCCTCGCTGAGCGATCCCGATCGGATCGCAGCGATCGAGGTGATCGAGGGTGAGGAGCGGCAGCGAGAGGCCTCGATCAGTCGGCCGGTTGCGGCGTTCGACCTGACCTTCTCGGTCCCTAAGTCGGTGTCAGTGCTGTGGGCGCTGGCCGAGCCGGACACCCAAGCGACGATCTACCGGGCCCACCAGGATGCCATCCAGGTCGCGCTGGCCTGGGCTGAGAAGAACGTGATCTTCACTCGGACCGGTGCCGGCGGCCGGGTCCAGGAAGAGGTTCGCGGGGTGGTGGCGGCGGCGTTCGATCATTGGGATTCCCGGGCGGGGGACCCGCACCTGCATACCCATGTCGTGGTCGCCAACCGCGTGCAAGGGCTGGACGGGCAGTGGCGCTCGCTCGATGGCGCGACGCTGTTCCGCTACACCGTCGCGCTGTCCGAGCTTCACGAAGGTGTTCTGCAGGACCTGCTCACCGACCGCCTCGGTGTCGCCTGGGAACAACACGTTCGGCAGCACTCTGCGGTGCCGCGGCACGATGTGGCCGGCGTCCCGACCGAGTTGATCGACGAGTTTTCCACCCGCTCGCGCGACATCGTCACCGCCAAGGACGAGCTCGTCCAGACGTTCCGGGCGCAGCACGGCCGCCACCCGAGCAACGTCGAAGTGATCAAACTGCGGCAGCAGGCCACCCTGGCGACCCGCCCGGACAAGCATCACCACACGCTCACCGAGCGGATGAGCTCCTGGCGTCGCCGCGCTTCGCGGCGGCACGGCCGCGACCCGACCGGGTGGATCCCGCATGTCCTGGACCGGTCCGATCTACCTCCGCTCGACGGGAGCGCCTTCACCGGCGACACCCTCAACCACGTCGCCGCCCTCGTGCTCGAGACGGTCGCCGCCAAGCGCGCCACCTTCGGCCAGGCAAACCTCCTGGCCGAGGTCCACCGCCAACTGCACGGCCTGCGCTTCACCGCCCCGACCGCACGGCTGCAATTGGCCGACCGCGTTACTCGCCTCGCCCTCGACCAGGCCCTCCCCCTGCGCGCCGCCGAGGCCGTTCCCGAACACCTGCAACGCCCGGACGGCACCTCCAAGCTCCATCACCGCGGCACCGACCGGTACACCACCACCCAGATCCTGGACGCCGAAACCCGCCTCCTAGAGGCCAGCACCGAGCTGACCGCGCCCGCGATACCCGCTTCATCGGTCGACGACGTCGGCACGAAACTTGGCGACGATCAACGAGCGGCGATCACCTCGATCGCCACCTCCGGCCGCGTCCTCGACCTACTCGTCGGCCCAGCCGGCACAGGCAAGACCACCTCACTCGCCGCCCTCCGCACAGCATGGGAAACCCACCACGGTCCCGGATCAGTCGTCGGCCTCGCCCCCTCCGCCACCGCCGCCCAAGTCCTCGGCGACGAACTCGGCATCGCTGCCGAGAACACCGCCAAATGGCTGATCGAGCAGACCCGCAACCCCGACCGCGTCAACCGCCTCCACCGCCTCGCTGCGGAGCTAAATCGGTGCAGCAGCCCCAGCACCGTCCATGCCCGCCACCTCGACCGCCAACTGCGGGAAGCGCGCAGTGAACTCGATCGGTGGAGTCTGCACCCCGGCCAACTCGTCCTGATCGACGAGGCCAGCCTCGCCGGCACCCTCACACTCGACACCATCACCACCCACGCCAAGAGCACCGGTGCCAAGATCGTGCTCGTCGGTGACTGGGCCCAACTCGGCGCCATCGAAGCCGGCGGCGCGTTCCACCTGCTCGCCAGCCGCCGCCCCGACACCCCTGAGCTGACTGCGGTCCGACGGTTCCACGAACCCTGGGAAGCCGACGCCTCCACCCGCCTACGAACCGGCGACGCATCGGCAATCGACGACTACCTAGCCCACGACCGTGTGCACTCCGGCAACCGCGCCGAGATGCTCCACGCCCTGTTCGACGCCTGGCGCGCCGACGTCGACCGCGGCCTCACCTCAGCCATGATCGCCCCCGACGACGACTCGGTCCGCGCACTCAATGCCCTCGCGCAAGCGCACCGCCGCGACACCGGTGCAACGGGCCCTGGTGACGTGCGAACCGCCGACGGCGACCTGATCGGCGTCGGCGACACCATCGTCACCCGTCGCAACGACCGCCGATTGCGCAGGAGCAGCGGCTGGGTCAAGAACGGCGACACCTGGACCGTCGCGACCACTCACTCCGATGGATCGGTCACCGTCATCAGCCAGCTCGGCGACCAGGCCCGGCTGCCGGCCGACTACGTGACCGGGCACGTCGAGTTGGGCTACGCCAGCACTCTCCACCGCGCCCAAGGCACCACCGTCGACACCGCCCACGCCCTGATCACCACTGGAACGACCCGCGAAGCCCTCTACGTCGCCACCACCCGCGCGCGTTCGGGCAACAACGTGTACGTCGACACGGCTAGCGACCCCGACCCTGAAACGCTTCACAACGACCTCGACCCGAGCACCGCGCGAGCCGTCCTCGCAAGCGTGCTCGCCCGCTGCGCCGCGGAAACGTCAGCCCACGCCGTCCGCGAGCACCTCAACGATCCGAACACCGATGTACCACCGGTCCAGACGTTCGGGTTTGCGACGGACGCTGTGCGTCATCCCGCTCAGCGTCTCGCCCGCTGACCCTGGCGAGCGGCGGTCCAACCGACGGAGGCCTCTGATCACGTCGATTTCCGCCGATGCTCAGCGGAGTCGCCGGCCAGGCCGACGTCCCATGAACGGCCGCGGTGGGGAGGATGGACCCCTGTATCTGATCACGTCCGAAGGCCTAACTAACTCAGTTCAACGTCTCGTCGGTTGCAGGATCAGTGAGGGGCAAGGTGTCCGAGCTGGACGCGTCGCAGGTCGAGCCCTACCTGGCGGCGCAGCTTCCCGCTCGGATTCCCGTCGATGAACTGATACGGCATGGTTCCTCTTTCTGCTTATCCGGGCCCGGACCAGGCGCCGACTTTGGCGGCAGCCGCTATTTCGGCGGCGACTTGGTCGCGATCTGTCTTCACCAGTCCGGAGGTGACCCGGACGTGCTGACACGACTCGTCGGTGCAGCAGGCCTACGTCCTCGGCAAGATCTTCCATCACGCGCCCGCCGTGCTCAGGCCGTCCGGGACGCCATCCTCGATCGGACGCCCTTCCTCCAGAAGGTCGTCGGAGAGACCTCGCCGGGCGAGATCGTCGCCCAGCTGGCCGGCATCGACGCGGCCGAAGCGCGATTCCAGACCCGTCGCGGATCCGCGACGTCATGAACCCCGGCGAGGGGCAGGCCGCGACAGGGGCGCGACCCCACCCGCATGGTCGGGCGACCAGGGCCGCCGCGACCATGCGGGTGAGGGTCCGACAGAGGGTCAGTTCGCTCGCCCGGTGCCCGGCTGGGCGGCACCGATGAGGGCGACGACGTTGCCGAATACGTCCTCGCCGCGGCCCATGGCGGCGTGGGCCTCGGGTAGCTGGCCGAACGTGATCGTGCGGCCGAGGCACGGGTCGATCTTCTCGGCGCGCACGAGATCGTTGTAGGCGATGGCCTGGGCATCGTTGGTGCCGTGGGAGCCCTGGAAGCGCTTCTGCCGGGTCCAGTGATAGCGCAGGTCGACGACCGCGTCGTAACCGGTCGTTCCGGCGCAGATGACGACCATCCCGCCGGGCTCGCAAACGAAGATGCTGGTGGGGATCGTGGCGGCACCGGGGTGCTCGAAGACGATCGCCGGGTCCTTGCGTTCGCCGACGATGTCCCAGATCTGCTTGCCGAATCGGCGGGCCTCGGCCGTCCACTGCTTCTGGCTGGCCGCATCGTCCACGAGGGGCGGGATGCCCCAATGGCTGAACTCCCGGCGATTGATCCAGCCCGCGGCCCCGTAGCGTTCGGCGTACTTGCCCCGGTCCTCGTCCGAGACGACGGCGACCGGGACCGCTCCGGCCAAGCGGGCCAGCTGGGATGCCTGCGACCCGAGCCCGCCGGACCCGCCCCAGACCAGCACGACGTCGCCTTCGCGGACGTGGTTGCCATCCCAGCCGTGCAGCATGCGGTAGGCGGTGGTGCCGACCAGCGTCGGCGCGGCCGCCTCCTCCCAGGTCAGGTGCTCGGCCTTGGGCAACACCTGGTGGGCCTGGACGCGTGCAAACTGGCCGAAGGCGCCGTAGTTGGTGTCGTACCCCCAGATGCGCGCGCTCGGGGCGATCATCGGGTCGCGGCCGCGAGCGATCCACGGGTCGTCGGCGTCCCACCATCCGGGGTGGGTGACGACGTGGTCGCCCACGGAGATGTCGCTGACGTTGTCGCCGACGGCGTAGACGATTCCGGATGCATCGGAGCCGCCGACGTGGAAGTCCTCGGTCTCGCCGCGCTTCTGGCGCACGGCCACCTGGTCGACCGGGTAGCCGCGTGCGGCCCACACGTTGTTGTAGTTGATGCCGGCGGCCATGACGGCGATGAGTACCTCGTCCGGGCCGATCGCGGGCGTGGGGACCAGCTCGGGCCGGAAGGCTTCAGCGGGGTCGCCGTAGCGCTCCGGGCGGACGACCTGGGCGAGCATCCTGGTCGGGACCTCGCCCAGCGGCGGCAGCGTCCCGAGGTCGACCACCTCCAGGGAGGGGGACGAGACGACCCGCCGGTCGGCGTCTGTGGTGCTCATGAGCTGCGCTCACTCCTTGGTTCGGGCCGCGGCCGGTTGCCGCGACAACGCTGTGCGGTGGTCGATCGCGTCACGGCAGCTGGATCGCCTTCGTCTCCAGGAACTCGTCGAGCCCGTAGGGGCCGAGCTCACGACCGTTGCCGGACTGCTTGTAGCCCCCGAACGGGGCCCGGATGTTGAACGCGGCGCCGTTGACGTCGACCTGGCCCGTGCGCAGTTGCCGGGCGATCGCGATCCCGTCCTCGACGTCGCCGGCCCACACGCCGCCGTGCAACCCGTACGCCGTGTCGTTCGCGAGCCGGATCGCTTCCTCGATCGTGTCGTAGTAGGTGATCGCGAGTACGGGGCCGAAGATCTCCTCGCGGGCGATGGTCATGTGTGGTTCGACGTCTCCGAACACGGTCACGCGGGCGTAGTTCCCGCCCGCCGGATCGTGGGGGTGCCCGAGGCCGCCGGCGACGAGGGTTGCGCCCTGTTCGACGCCCGCCTGGATGTAGCCCTGCACCCGGTCGTACTGCTGCGGCGAGACGAGCGGGCCGAGCTCGGGTTCGATCTCGGCCGCGACCCGCCGGGCGATGCGAGTCACGGCGTCACGCTGAGCGCGTGGGGCGATCAACCGGGTCCAGGCGTTGCAGCATTGTCCGGCGTTGGTCATGCAGTACTGGACGGATGCGGTGACGGCGGCGTCCAGGTCGGCGTCGGGCGTGATGACGCTGGCAGACTTGCCGCCCAGTTCCAGCGTGACTCGCTTGACGGTGGGGGCGGCGGCCGCGCTCACGAGTGCGCCCGCCCGCGTCGAGCCGGTGAAGGACACCATGTCGACGTCCGGGTGCGCGCTCATCGCCGCACCGACCACCGCGCCGGAGCCGAACACGAGGTTGAACACGCCGGCCGGGACGCCGGCCTTCTCGAGCAGTTCGGTGAACCGGTGCGTTGCCAACGGCGTGAGCTCCGACGGTTTGGCGACGACGGTGCAGCCGGCCGCGATCGCCGGGACGATCTTCGCAACCAGCTGGTACAGCGGGTAGTTCCAGGGCAGGATCGCGGCGACCACGCCGACCGGCTCGTGGACGATGAGCGACGACCCGACGTATTCCGGTTCGGATTCTCGACCGAGTTGCCCGACGTAGTCGTCGATGATCGCGATCGGGGTGCCGACGTGCTCGCTGAACGCGAACTCGAACGGAGCGCCCATCTCGAGCTGCACGAGCCGGGCCAGTTCCGTGGCATGTCCCCGGATCAACTCGTTGAGCGTCTTCAACAGGTCGGCCCGGTCGGACGGTGCGGTCGCCGCCCACGCCGGGAAGGCCGCGCGAGCGGCCGCGACCGCGCGGTCGACGTCCTCGGCGCTGCTCATCGGTGCGGAGCCGACGACCTCGTGGGTCGCGGGATCGACGACGAGGTGCGTCTCGGCCGTCGTCGGCGCGGTCCATTGGCCGCCGATGTAGTTAGCGGTGATCTCGTTCACGGGTGAGTCCTTCGCGGGCAGGTAGGAGTGGTCACGGGCCCAGCACGACCAGGGCGTCGACGGCGTGCGCGGTGCCGTCCGGTGCACAGATGATCGGATTGACGTCGATCTCGAGGACGCGGGGGCTGCTCAGGGCGACGGCTTGGACGGCGAGCAGCGCGGCGGTCAACGGCTGCGTCCACGCATCGAGTCCGGCCTCGTGAACGGCGGCGGCCACCGCCGGTCTGGTGAGCGGTCCGAGGAGCGTGATCGGCGCGTAGCTCTCGACGTCGGTGCCGCCCCGGCCGAACGCGTACGTGGGGCCCCACGTCGTGTCGCGCACCATGCCGCAGTAGGCCTCCAACCCGGCCGGCACCTGTTCGGCCACGAGGACGCGGCCACCAAGACGGGCGGCAGCGTCGCGGACGGCATCGGCGGCGTTGAGACCGAGGACGACGCCGCCCTCGCGGGCCTTGTGGGCGGGGCCGTCCGTCTTCACCACGACCGGATAGCCCAGCTGCTCGGCAGCCGCGACCGCTTCGTCGGCCGACGTGGCCCGCAGCCGGCCGGCGAACCGGAGACCGGCGCGCTCCAAGGGCATCGCCGAGTCGAATTCGGCGAGTGCACCGGGCGGGCGGCCGACGAGGAAGGCCGACAGTTCGCCCGGCGGTACCGCCGGTTGCGCCGCCTCGGGTGCGCCGCTCATCGGTTGCCACCGCGACGCCCGCGAGATCGCCGCGAGAGCGGTATCCACGCCCTTGAGCAGGCTGACCCCGCTCGCCGTTGCGAACGCGGCCAACTCGTCCGGGGCATCGGCGGTGTGCACGGTCGAGACCGCCGTGAACAACCCGGTGCGGGCTCCGGCCTCGGCCAGGGCGTGCACGACGGCGGTACACCAGCGTTGTTCCGTGCTCCCGCGGTAGCGAGACATGTCGACCTGAGCGAGCAGGACGTCGTAGGCATCGGCGTCGGCCAGCGCCGTGATGGCGGTCGTGAAGGCGGCCACCGGCTCGGCCACCGCCCAGGGATCCAGCGGGTTGCTGAGCGGCAGCAGCGGAATCGCTTCGTGCAGCGACGCGCGGGTGCGCTCGGGTAGCGGCGGGAAGTGCAACCCGTGTCGTTCGGCCAGGTCTCCGAGCAGGGCCGCCTCGGCACCGGACTCGGTGACCGCACCGATGGCGGTGCCCCGCGGGCGCCGCGGCGCCGCCAGGACGCCGAGCAATTCGATCATCTCGGGCAGGTCGTCGACCTGGAGCACGGCGTGGGCGCGCAGTACCGCGCCGAAGGCCGCGTGCGACCCGACCACGGCGCCGGTGTGTGCGAGAGCCGCCCGGCGGGCCTGCTCGCTGCGACCGACCTTGAGGCACACCACTGGCTTGCCGGCCTCAGCCGCGCGCTGCAGGGCCTGCCGGAATGCGGCCGGCCGGCGCACCGTCTCGAGAAAGACACCGATCACCGTGGTGACCGGATCCTCCGCGAAGTACGCGATCCAGTCGGCAGCGTCACGGTTGAGCTCGGCTCCGCACGACACGACCCCGGTGAAGCCGAGGCGCGGGCCGAGCGCGAGGAAGGCGTCGGCAATCGAGCCGGATTGGCTGACCACGGCTACCGGACCCGGCACGAACATGGGCCGGATCGTGCCCAGCCATGCCGATGGTGCCGTCGGCGAGGCAATGCCCATGCAGTTGGCGCCGAGCACCGCCGCCCCGGCCTCAGCGGCGAGTTGACGCAGGTCGCCCACCGCTTGCGGGCCGTCCGGCCCGGCCTCCACGCCCAGGCCCGGCACGACGAACGAACGCACGCCGAGAGCGAGCGCATCGCGCATCGCCGAAGCAACATGGGCCGGGCCGACGGCGAGCACCGCGAGATCGGGGACGGCGGGCAGTTGCGCGAACGAGTCGACGCACGGGAGGCCGGCGACCTCCGAGCGGTGCGGGTGGATTCCGTGAGCGGCGACGGCGCCGCGCTGGACGTTCTCCACCAGTTCGAGGTTGCGGGTCGATGCGCCGACGAGCGCGACCCGTTCGGGCACGTGGATGGAACGCAGCCCGCTGAGCCGGGGGTTCTCATCATCGGCGGGCGCGGCAGTGGCGCCGGCGCCGGGGAGAGCAGCGGCGAGGTCACGCTCGATGGTCATGCCGGCTCTGTTCTACGTAGGCGGTTACGAGTTATGCCGGTCATGCTGACCAGACCAGGGCGCCGGAGGCGAAGGTGTGGGTCACGGTTGCGTCGGCCGGCAGGCAGCCGTCCTCGAAGACGTTGCGGTCGAGCAGGGTCAGGTCGGCCCGCCGGCCGACCGCGATCGAGCCGGCGTCGTCGTCGTGGTTGACGTAGGCGCTCCCCGCGGTGAAGGCACCGAGCGCGGCCGTCAGGGGCAGTCGCTGGTCGGGCAGCAGCGGCCGTTCGTGCCGCGTTGCCGGATTCACGCGCCGGATCGCCACCTCGATCTGTTGCAGGGGATCGGCGGTCGTGACACCCCAGTCGCTGCCCATCGCCAGCGTGGCACCCGATCGGTACAGGTCCCCGAAGGGGTAAAGCCGGCCTACACGCTCAGCACCGATGAGCGGGATGGTGTGCACGTCCAGTTGCGGGTCGTGCTGGGCCCAGAACGCTTGGCAGTTGGCGGTGACGTTCAACTGCCGGAACCGCGGCAGGTCGTCGGGGTGAACCAGTTCGAGGTGCGCGATGTGGTGGCGGTTGCCGCGGTGGCCGTTGGCCGCGCGCGCGGCCTGCACCGCGTCCAGGGCCATGCGCACGGCGCGGTCACCGATTGCGTGCACGTGCACCTGGAAGTCGAGCGCGTCCAACCGGGTGACCGCCGCACTGAGCAGGTCGGGCGCAACATAGGTCAGCCCGCCCGAGGCACCGACGATGCGGTGTCCGCAGTACGGCTCGAGCAGCGCGCCGGTGTAGTTCTCGAGCACGCCGTCAACCATGATCTTGACTGCCGTCGGGTGGTACGACCCCCGCGCGCTGGTACGCCGGCGCTCGACGAGTTCCTCGATTTGCTCGAGGCCACGGTGCCGGTCCCACCACAGCGCGCCAACCACCCGCGCCTGCAGCCGACCGGTGTCGGCGAGTCCTTGGTAAGCCTGCTCCGTCGCGGGGGTCACCAAGGCGTCCTGCCAGCCGGTGATTCCCAGGCTGAACAGGTAGGCCTGCGACTCGAGGATGGCGTCCTGCCACATCTCGGTGCTCGGCGGCGGGACATGGTCGTAGTTGAAGCTGTGGGCCGCCCCCTCGTGGAGGCAGCCGGTCAGTTCCCCCGAAGCGTCGCGGTCATAGCGCCCGTCGGACGGGTCCGGTGTGGAGCGATCCACTCCGCCCCGCCGCAGCGCCTCGGTATTGACCCACGCGCTGTGCCCGTCCCGGTTCAACAGGTACACGGGCCGATCGGGAACGATCCCGTCGAGCGCTTGTCGCGTCGGCGTCCCGCCCGGAAAGCAATCGAGGGCCCAACCGCCGCCGCAGATCCATTCCAACTCGGGGTTCGCCGCGGCGTAGGCGGCGATCGTATCCATGCACTGCTGCCCAGTGGCCGCCGTTCGCAGGTCGATCCGCAGGCGATCCAATCCGGCGAACGGCGCGTGGACGTGCGCATCCTGGAACCCGGGCAGGACCAGACCGTCGGCCGCGTCGATGACCTCAGTGTCCGGTCCGATCCGCGCCCGGACGTCGGGGCCGCCGAGGGCGATCAGCCGGTCGCCGCGTACTGCCACCGCATCCGACCAGCTTCTCGCCGCGTCGGCGGTGAAGACAGTGGTGTTCACGATGGCGACGTCGGCCTGGATCCCGTCGATCGCGTCGATCGTCAGCGAGGCGACGCCCTCGTTGACACCGTGCGTTGCTTGCATCGACAAGTCCCTGTCACTGGTCAGCGAACCGCGGCGGGACTCCGCGTCACGGCGGACACGAAGTCCTGGAAGTTGCGGGCGAACAGGTCGATGTCGGCTTGGTCGTGTTGGGCCGAGAGCAGCCACTGCTCGACCTTGCCCCACGGCGGCAGGAACGCGCCTTGGTTGTGCTGGACGAGCCAGTGGGCGTGGCTGTACCGATCGTCGACGCCGAGGAAGTCACGGAAATCGCGTACCGGCTCGGGCTTGAAGGTGACGCAGCCCTTCGCTCCGACGCTCACGACGTTCCACTTCACCCCGGCGGCGGTGATCGTCTGCTCCATCTGCTCGCGCAGGGAGAGGGCGAGTCGGTCGAGGCGGGCGTGGGTGTCGTCGGTGAGGACGTGCTCGAGCGTTGCGCGCGCGGCCGCCATCGACAGGGGGTTGCCGTTGAACGTGCCGACCTGGTCGTAGCGGCCGTCGACGATGGCACTCATGACTTCGGTGGTTCCGCCGATCGCGGCCACGGAGATGCCGCCGCCTAGGGCCTTGGCCAGACACACGATGTCCGGGACGACGCCGTACCGTCGCGTGGCGCCACCGGGCCCAGTCGTGAAGCCGGTCTTGACCTCGTCGAAAGCCATGAACGCGCCGTGCCGGTGCAGCAGGTCGCGCAGCCCCTCGAGGTAGCCGGGGTCTGGAGGGATGATGCCGGCGTTCATCATGACCGGCTCGAGGATCATGCCGGCGATCCGCCCCTGGTTCTCCTCCAGCGCACGCTCCACGGCGGCCAGGTCGTTGAACGGCACGATGACGGCCAGGTCGGTGATCGCCCGCGGAATCCCGCCGTTGGCCGGCACGCGGTTCGGGTGCTCGCGATCGCCGATGTCGGCGGCGTCAGGCATCACGGAGACCTGCACGGAGTCGTGGTGACCGTGGTACCCGCCTTCGAGCTTCAGGTACAGGTCGCGACCGGTGACCGCCCGCATCAGGTGAATCGCATCCATGGTCGACTCGGTGCCAGAGTTGCCGAACCGCCACTGGGGCAAGCCGAACCGCTCCGCGAGTTCGCGACCAACCCAGATCGCATCCTCGGTCGGCTGGGCGAAGTGCGTTCCCCGGCGGACGCGATCCGAGACCGCGTCCACGATGGCCGGGTGGGCATGGCCGGCAATGGATGCACCGTAGCCGCCGTGCATGTCGACGTACTCGTTGCCGTCGACGTCGTACACCTTCGAGCCCAGGCCGTGGCTCATCCAGACAGCCTGCGGCTTCGCGATCTGCCAACTCGAGGTTGCTCCGCCAGCCAAGTACTTCCTCGCCTCGGCGCCCATCTCGGCGCTGCGCGGCTGGCGCTTCAGGAATATCTCCTGCTGCTCCTGGATGACTTGGGCAAGCACTCGTGAGGTGTCATCCAGTTCGCTCTCGTGAGACACGACCATCTGCCTTCCTCGATTTTGAATAAACATTCAGTCGAAAGTGAAGACGGGCTAGACTCCGATGTCAAGTAGCTGGTCGATTCCGGCCGGGACGAGCCCTAGGAGGACCGGTGACCCGCGGGCGATTCGCGTCGGGACGCGCCCAACCAGCGCGCGCGCCCGCGAAGCGCCCCCTCGAGGCGACGGACGGTCGCCGCTTGCAGATCCTGCGGGCCGCGACCGACGTCATCTGCGAGCGCGGGTTCGACGACACCCGCATCGCCGAGATCGCCGAGCGGGCGGGCGTCAGCGGCGGGACGATCATCTATCACTTCCAGACCCTCGACCATCTGCTCGTCGAGGCCCTCAAGCACGCCGAGGCCGCGTTCTACTCAGCCGCCGAACAGATCGTCGCGAGCGAGAAGACGCCTAAGCGCCGCTTGAGACGCCTGGTCGAGTGGGTGCTCTCCCCCGCCGATCACGACAACCGCCAGTTAGCCGCGCTGTGGATCGACACCTGGTCGCAAGCGACACGACATGCCGAAGTGGCCGCGACCCGCGCCGCACAGGACGAACGCTGGCGATCGTTGATCGCTAGCGCGGCGGCCGGGCCCGGCATTGCCGCCCGCGACCTCGAACGCTTCGCCGTCGGGTTCGGCGCTCTCCTCGACGGCCTCATGATCCAGGTCGCCCTCGATGACTCCAGCGTCACTCCGGAGACGGCGTGCAAGGTGGCCATCTCCTGGGCCGAGGCCATCCTGAAGTGGTGACCGGTCGGCGCGGTTGACCCGGCCGCGCCCGTCGATCTTCGCCATCGGCTGAACCGCGCCGGCCTGCGGTCGGGGTCTTGACACGGTCACCCCTGACACCAACACTTCTGTCTGAATGTTCATTCAGCCGCGCGGCATCGGTTCCGGCGATCCCGGATCTCAACGCTGACGCGATCTCCGGGCCAACATCGACAGCCGGGCCGGGCGATTCGAGCAACCGAGCGCGACGTCCCGTGCGCTCGCGAGCAGACGCTGCCCGGCAGGGAACCTGATCATTCTGCACCCCGCCGACCGCGGCGGCCCGCCGCCCGATGTGCCGGGCACCAGTCATGGGAGACGCACGATGGAGCCACACACCGAGGTGCGAGCCGAGGTCAGCCCGAAGGGTTTGAAGTCCGGTGCCCTGGGCTTGTTGGGAAGCGTGGTCGTCGGCTTGGCCTCGACCGCGTCGGCGTACTCACTGGCGGCCAGCCTCGGGCTGGTAGTCGCCACCGGTGCCGGGCTGAAGGCGCCGGCAATCATGCTGTTGGCATTCGTACCGATGTACTTCATCGCGGTGGCGTACCGCGAGTTGAACCGGGCCGAACCCGACTGCGGCACGGTGTTCACCTGGAGCACCCGCGCGTTCGGATCGGTCACTGGCTGGCTCGGCGGGTGGGGCATCATCGTCGCCGATGTCATCTGCATGTCCAACCTGGCGGCGATCGCCGGGTCCTACTCCTTCACGCTGGCCGATGACATCGGCATCAGCAACGACCTGGCCGGCAGCACGCTGTGGTCGACCGTGGCGGGTGTCATCTGGATCGCCGCGATGACCTACATCTGCTATCGCGGAATCGAGGTCTCGGCGCGCATCCAGTACGGCCTGCTGTCGATCGAGATCGTCACCCTCGTCGTGTTTGCCGTCACGGCCCTGTCGAAGGTGTACGGCGGCGACGCCGGCCCGACTGCCCAGCATCCGCACTGGTCGTGGCTCTGGCCCAGTGGCATGTCGCTGGGCGGCGTGCTCGCCCCGGCCGTCCTGGCCGCCATCTTCCTCTACTGGGGCTGGGACACCGCGGTGAGCACCAACGAAGAGAGCGATCATCCCGCACGCACGCCGGGACGAGCCGCCGTCCTTTCGACGGTGCTCCTGTTGGTGATCTTCTTGTTGGTCTCGACGGCGGCCATCGCGTTCGCGGGGGTGGGTTCCAAGGGAATCGGCCTCAACAACAGCGCGAACTCGGCTGACGTGTTCTCGGCGATCGGGCCCGCCCTGTTCGGCAACAGCACGTTCGGCAAGATCGGGTTGGCGCTGCTGGCGGTGTCGATCCTGACATCGGCTTCGGCGTCGACGCAGACGACGATCTTGCCAACGGCACGGACGGCCTTGTCGATGGCTACCTACCGTGCGATTCCGGATGCGTTCCGGCGCATGCACCCGCGGCACCAGACACCGACCTGGTCCACCATCGGGATGGGGCTGGCGTCCGGACTGGTCTACCTCTTGATGACCTGGATCAGCCCGCGCATCCTGCTTGCCCTCGTCAGCGCCGTCGGCCTGCAGATCGCGTTCTACTACGGGCTCACCGGCCTGTCGTGCAGCTGGTTCTACCGGCGCACGCTGCGCGAGTCCCGGCGCCACCTGGTCACTCGGGGCGTCCTGCCGACGACCGGCGGGCTGTTCCTCTTCGTCATGTTCGGCTACGCGGCCTACCAGTTCGCCAAGCCCTCGTACCTGACGGACGACAACGGCAAGAACATCACGTTGTTCGGACTCGGCGCGGTAGCCGTCGTCGGCGTCGGCGCGCTGCTGGTCGGGGTGGCATTGATGGCCTGGCACTGGGTTGTCGCTCCAGACTTCTTCCGGGGGCACATGCTGCCCAGGCTCAGCGCGCCGACCGCACTTGGGGAGACGCGAGCAGGTAAGCGGCGACCGGCTCCCCGCACGTTGGCCAGCGCTGCGACTGATCCGGTGTCGTTCGTCGCGAGCGGTGGGCCTGGTGGACTGCCCGACGAAGCGTGACCAGGGACGCCCTACGTCGTCGCCGCTGGTCCGGCCTGGTCGGGCGGTCGAGTGCGCAGCCGGCTGGGGCTGCTACCAGTCCAGCGACGCACCGCCCGGCGAAACGTCCGGGCGTCGGCGAAGCCGAGCGCGGACGCGACGTCCTCGAGGGGTAGGCACGATCCCCTGAGCAGGCGTTGGGCCGCCGCTGCCCGAACCGAGTCGACAACGTCCGAGTAGGTGGTGCCGGCCTCGCTCAACCGTCGACGCAGTGAGCGTTCGCTCAGCCCCGCGGCTCCCTCGACGGTCGGACGGTCCTCATCGCTAGTGCGTCGAGTGGCATCGGCCCTACCGAACGTGCCACTCGACCCCGAGCGACCCACCACCGTGCACGGTTGGGTGGCGCGTGACCCGAAGTCGGGCGCCGGCTGGTCCTCAGGGTGCTGATGCGTTGGCGTCAACTCCGCCCGACGGTGATACGCGTCCTGCCGAACAACTCCGAACCACTGCCACAGCCGGCCGCGGCATGCGTGGAAGAGGGAGGGCCGGTATCGATCTCCACGCACCGCTACGAGCGTCGGCCGGCGATTTCCCCGCGACGATGAGGAGGCTTATGAATGCCGTCGGCGTAGTCCCGGCGTTCATAGGGGCGCTCGGCCCTACGCCACGCGCCAGGAGGCCAACCAGACTGGTTGCACCTTCACGGTGCAGTTAGTCAAGGAGTGTCACATGGCCGCGATCCCGCACGACATCACCGACCTTCGACTCGCGCCGATCGCGCTGGCAGTGGACGCCGTGATCGAGGAGTTCGGTCGCCTTCCCGTCGACAAGCTCGCCTGGCGGCTCGAAAGTCACCGCGACGTCCCCGAGATCACGCGTGCGGACCGGGAATGCTGGCTCGTCGCGCAGATAGAATCGCGAGTCGAGGTCGGCAGCTGGCAACTCTCGATCGATGATCGCGGGCTCCGGCTCACGCACAAAGACCACACCCTGGTGCTCGGAATGCCCGCGCCGGTTCGTTCCTACATCGACGGTGGTGTGGGAACGCCGGTCTGAGACCCTAGAGCTGCGGCGGAGCCGATCTTCCTCATCGTGAGCGGCACGCCGGAGAACGTGGGCATGCCGGTCAACTCATCGACTCCTTCGGCCGAGGTCGTCAGGAGATTCACGTTGGAGTCGGCGAACCCATGAGGCAGTGACACCGCGCCGGCGCGAATGTCCGGATCGAGACGCACGACGGCAGTCACCGATCCGAACGGACTCGCGACGTCGACCCGGTCGCCGTCAGCCAGATCGGCGTCGGACGCGTCGGCCGGATTGACGAGCAGGTGCGGCTGGTCGCTGCCGGATGGGAGGGCGACCGTGCCGACCAGCTGGGAGTTGACGTGCTTCAGTTGCCGGCGAGGGACCAGGGACATACCAGCCGGCTCGGACACCGTGGGTAGCAGCGCTACCAACTCGGGAGGAGCCAACCGCCAGCCGCCCCGCTTCGCCACGTTGCGACGCACCCATCCGAATACCGCCTCGTGGGCGAGCACGGCGGTCGGACCTCGCATCAGGTCGTCAAGGTTCGCCGGAGAGGCTTGCAGCGCAACGGCAATCAGGTCCTCCGCCGTGCAGTCGTCGGCCCGGCGGCCGTCCGGTACGGCCCGGTGGCCGAGGTGCTCGAGCAGCTTCGCCAGGATCAACCACAGTTCCCTGCGCTGCCTCGCCGGCTTCAGGACGGCCGGCGTGTACTGGGCCGCGACCGCCGGCAGGTATTGGTCGACCCCCAGCGTCACGTCGGCGCGTTCCAGTTGGCCCGCGCAGGGTGCGACGTGGGTGGCCAGATCAGTCATCTGGCTCCGGACTACGTCGGCTACCACGAGGACCTCGACGTTCGACAATGCCCGTTGCACTCGTTTGGCGTCGGGCAGGCAGGTCGTCAGGTTGCCCCCGAGCACGAAGAGCGCTCGCAGGTTGCCCGCTTCGATTTCGTCGATCAGGGCGATGGCCGGCATCTGCCCGAACTGCCGCGGCAGTTCCGGACGAGCGGCCGGACCCGGGCCAGCACGAAGGTCGCCCCAGCTCCTGTCGTCGCGGTCGAGCGCCCGGAGGTAGCCGGGGTTGAACCACACACCGCCGGTTGCATCAGCCGAGTCGGTGATCACCAGCAGAGCCATCATCAGCCATTGGGTGAGGTTGGCCGACCCGGTCATGGTGACGCCCGTTCCGGTGACCCCGGCGAACCGACCGTGTTGCCGTATCGCGGCAATGAGATCTTCGAGGTCGCTGCGATCTATCCCGGTTCGGTCGCTGGCGAGGTCCAGGTCGTACGGCTCGACCGCGGCGGCAAGCTCCTCGGCACCGACCGTTGATCGCGACAGTAGGTCTGCGTCGGCCGTCGTCAACAGTTCCCGCACCACGGCCGCCAGCCATATGTGGTCCGTGCCAGGGCGCGGGGCCAGATGGCGCGTCGCCATCCGCGCGGTCTCGGTCCGCCGCGGGTCGATCACCCAGACCTCACCGCGCTCGAGCAGCGCCTTGATCCGTGAGCGCGGATCGGGAAGGGCGTTGGACTGGCCGTGAGACACGACCGGATTGGTCCCGACGAGCACCGACAGGGTCGTATTCGCGTAGTCGATCCCGCAGAAGGCCAGCCCGGGCTGGCCGGCCATCAGCGCGGCCACGAGAGATTTCGACGGTCCGTCGATCGTCAACGGCGTGTAGAGGTTGCGTGACCCGAGCCCCTTTAGCAGTCCTTTGATCATCACGGAGGCGGCGGCGTCGCCGGCCCCCGAACCAGCGAAGACACCAACCGAATCGGGCCCGCTCTCGGCGGCGATCCGGCTCAACCGGTCAGCCAGATCCGTCGTGAAGTGCTCCCAGCTCACGGACCGCCGCTGCTCGTGCCGACCCAGGCCCGGCTCGTTGAGCCGGCGTGGATCATCGTGGAACTGCGGAAGGGAACGGCCCTTGGGACAGGTGTATCCGTGCGACAACGGATGGTTGGCATCCCCGCGGACGCGGAGCGCGGAATCCCCGTGGATCGTCACCTTGATACCGCAACTGGCCACGCAGAACCTGCAGTAGCTCGTCACTTCGCGTCCGCCCATCGGGCGCCCCTTCCCTTCCAGCGCCGGCACGACCTCCTGCCTGGCTCGTCCGGGTTTGGCGGTGAGCCGGTGACACCTCGCGACTATCGCCCCGGGGTGGCCGCCGATCGAGACGCGATTCCCGTGGCTGGAACCGACCCGGCCGGTCGCCACCCGTCTGTGCGGTCACGTCAGACGCGCGCGGTTTCCCTCGTGCCGAGTAGCCCACTCGGCCTGACGAGCAAGACCAGAAGAAGGATCACGAGAGCGACGGCGAGACTCAGACTGTTGCCGATGAAACTGACGTAGCTCGAGACGAGACTCTCGGCAATACCGATGATGATGCCGCCAAGGACGGCACCGATCGGGCTGTCGAACCCACCCAGCGTCGCGGCAGCGACCGCGTAGATGACGTAGGTGAAGAAGAGCGTCGTGGAGACCGTGGTGTCGGGCGCGATCAACGGTCCCAACAAAGCTCCGATGGCGCCCGCGAGAACCCAGCCGAGCGAGTTCATGCGGTTCACGCGCACGCCGAGGAGCAACGCCGAGTCCGGGTTGCCGGCCGCCGCCCGCATGGCCAGCCCCAACCTCGTGAAGCGGAAGGTGCCGTAGAGCACCCCGACGAGCACAACGAGCAGGCCGAAGGTAAGCAGCGACTGGTAGTGCTCCCGGGCGCCGAAGATCGATACGTAGTCATTCGGGTTGTCAGGCACCATCGATGGGAACTGTTTCGGCTCGCCGCCCCAGATGACCCCGGAGAGGGCATTCAGACCGAGGAACAGTCCGATGGTCACCAGCAGAACCGGGTACTCCGCGTTGCGGCCGAGCGGGCGGATGAGCGTCCGCTCGATCACGCCGCCGCTCACAGCACCTACCGCCGCGGCACAGATGACGGCGAGGACGACCGGGGATCCGTGGTGAACCAACTCCCAGGCGATGAAGGTGCAGAAGGTAGCCATCTCGCCCTGCGCGAGGTTCAGCGCGCGACTACCCCGGTAGGTGCAGACAAGCGCAAGGGCGAGGAAGCCGTAGACAACTCCGTTGTCAAAACCGTCGAGCAGGCGGTCCATGAACAGTTGCATGCGAGATCGCCCTACCGTCCGAAAGCTCGATCACAGCGTGAGTCGCGTCAACGAATCCTGAATGCCGGTGCGAAGGCGACCCAATGGGCCGTTCCGGCAGGTGGAACCAATATTTCTGCGTTCCATATTCATGAATCGGCCGGGCTGCGGTCAGGGCTCGACGAGCACTTCCTCGCCGCCGCCGGATACGAGGATCGTCCCGTCGTCGTTGTATCGGACATCGGGATGAACGGCCTCCATGGACCGGGCTTCGGCCGTCGCGAGGACGGCCTCGACCGTCCCCGCCGCGAGTAGGCCGCGCAGCATCACGACAGTGGGCGGAAGCACGAGCATCTCCCGGTTGGCCGCGGCGTCCAGGACGTCCTGAACGTTCATCCAGTCCGCCGACTGAGCTTCGGAGGTCGCCGAACGCGCGTCGTTGCCGTCGGGCGTGGCGGCGACGAAGAACCACGTGTCGAAGCGCCGAGGCTCGCTGGCCGGGGTGACCCACCTCCCCCACGGCCGGATGCGTGACACGTCGAGAGCGCAGGACTCGCGCGCCAGCCACGCCGCCAAGCCGACCGCACGGCTCTCGACGGCGATCCGGGCTTCCTCGACGTCGCCCACGATCTTGGGGTGGGTCAGCAGCACACCGGCTTCCTCGAACAGCTCCCGGACGGCGGCGGTGACGACGGCGCGCGCCGCGGACACGTCGACTCCCAGTCGAGTGGCCAGTCGATCGGGCGTGCTCCCGAACCACCGGATCGACGGATCGCCGTCGGTCGCGTCGACCCGGCCCCCGGGGAACACGACCGCACGTGACGCGAAGGCCATCCCGACCGCGCGTTGCATCATCCACACCTCGATGCCGCGCGTCCCGTTGCGCAGGAGTGCAACCGTCGCAGCCGGGCACGCCTCCGGAGCCCCTTGTCGCATGGGAACCGATCGTTGCGCCCCGGTCGACGCCTCACCTCGCGCTGTTCCATCCAGGGGAACCGACTCTTGGTGGCTTCAGGGCCGGTCGGCACCGTCAGCGGCATGCCGCTGGTCACTTTCGAAGAGTTCGGCCCGGTCGCCGTGATCACGTTGAATCGGCCCGAAGCGCGCAACGCGATCAACCCCGCCATGGCCAACGCCATCGAGGCTGCGATCGATCGGCTGGAAGGCGATGCGAACCTGCGCGCCGGTGTCCTTGCCGCGACGACCACCGAACCGAACCCGGTGTTCTGCGCCGGTAACGACCTGCGGACGATCCACGGAGAACCGGCCGGTACGCCACGGGGCGGCTTCGCCGGCATCGTCGCGTACCAGCGAACAAAGCCGATCGTTGCCGCCGTCGACGGGCTGGCGACGTCGGGCGGGTGCGAGATCGTCCTCTCGTGTGACTTGGTCGTAGCCAGCACCCGGTCGGCCTTTGCCGTCGCCGAGATCCGGTGGGGCCTCGCGCCACTCGCCGGCGGGCTCATCCGGTTGCCCGGACGGCTCGGCCGAGCCACGGCGATGGACATGATCCTCACCGGCCAACCGATCTCGGCCGAGCGCGCCTTCCAGCTCGGTCTGGTCTCAACCCTCACCGACGGAGACGTTCGACAGGTGGCCCGGGAGCGGGCCGAGCTCATCGCGCAGTTCGACGCGGAAACGATCCGGATCAACCTGCAGACCGCGCACCGAGCTGCCACCGTCAACGAAGACGAGTTGTGGAGGCTCAACGACGAGGCCGCCGACCTCATCTTCAACTCCCCGACGTTTCGCGAGGGTGTCGCCGCGTTCGAACGCCGGAAGGGCTGAACAGTTTGAGCGGTCACGTCACAGCGACGTACGACGGTCGTTGCGCGCGGGTCCTGCTCGACCGGCCGGCGACCAAGAACGCCCTGTCCGGTGCGATGCTCGACGAACTCATCGGCGTCGTCACAGACCTGTCGGCTGATGACACGAGCGACGTCGTGGTCATCAGCGGGGCGGGCAGCGACTTCTGCACCGGTTCCGACGTCGGCGACATCGCCGCCGTGCTCGCCGAGGACGCCGCCGGCCGCAAGACGATCTTCGAACGCGGGATGACGACGCGCATCCATCCGCTCATGCGGGCGATCATGGACCTGCGGCAGGTGGTCGTCGCCAGCGCCCGCGGCCACGCGGTCGGGCTGGGCGCCGCGCTCATCCTCGCGGCGGACCTCACCATCCTGTCAGACACGGCCCGGCTGTCCCTGCCCCAGGTTGCGCTCGGACACACGGTCGACCACGGCGAGAGCTACCTGCTTCCCCGCAAGGTCGGCCCGGCTCGCGCCATGCAGATGGTGCTGCTCGGCCAGACAGTGCCCGCGGCCGACGCCGCCCGGTATGGCCTCGCCAACTTCGTCGTCGACGATGACGCCCTAGAACAGCGCACGGCCGAGATCCTGAGCGCACTCCTCTCCGGTTCGTCAACCTCCCTGAGAGGTACCAAGCGGATCCTGGCCGGCTCCTTCGACCGGGATCGGGACGCCCAGCTCGCCGCCGAGGTGGCGGCCGTGTCGGAGTGCGCGATCTCCGAGGACTTCGTGGCAGCGATAGACACGAAGATTGGACGCAGGCGATGAACGCTAACGAGCCAGCCGGACGCACGCTTCTGCTGGACGCCATCGATGCGCTGATCGAGCGACCGGATGATCCGGATCAGCGCCGACGGACCACGGAACTGCTGAGGAAGTACTGGGCGGCGATCCTCGGACGGGATGCCGATGCCCTTCGCGGGCTGTACAGCGACGATGTTCTCGTTGAACTCCCCTTCAGCGAGTCCGGTCGGGTCGAGGAGGGCCACTTCCGCACCTTCCGCGGCATCGAGGACGTGATGGCCTTCTGGGCTACCGCTTTCAGCTTCGAGGGAGGGGACGCGGGCCTCTACGACGCCGAGGTGAACATGACCGGTGACGGGCGCGTCGTGTTCGTGGAGGGGTTCGGCCGCGTCACGATGGCCAGCGGCCACGACTATCGCAACCGCTACGTGTTCCGCATGACCGTCGACCGGGACGTGGTCACCTCGTTCCGGGAGTACTACAACCCGATAGTTGCCGCCCGCGCCTTCGGCCGGCCGATCGTCGCCGCCGAGTAGGCACCGGCATGCCGTCCTCAGCCGACCGGTCGGAATCCTGGTGTGGGCGCGGGCGCGCCTTGCCTTTCCGTTCCGTGGAACTGCCGAGCGCCGCGTTCCCACGTGGCCGTTAGCGTCGCCCGCACATTCGTAAGGAGAGTCCCGTGACCGGACCATTGCACGGTGTCAAAGTCGTCGAACTGGGCATCTGGGTTGCCGCTCCCGCCGCCGGCTCGATACTCGCCGACTGGGGCGCGGACGTCATCAAGGTGGAAGCACCCGGAGGCGATCCGCTGCGCGCAGCCAGCGCTGCCGTCTTGCCGGCCGACGCGAAGACGAACCCGCATTTCAATGCGGACAACCGAGGCAAGCGCAGCATCGTTCTCGATCTCCGAACCGAGGACGGGCGCAGTAGCCTCCTGGCGCTGCTCGACTCGGCGGACGTCTTCGTCACCAACGTCCGGGCGGCCGGTCTCAAGCGACTCGGCCTCGACCCAGAGTCCGTGCGCGATCGCAACCCGGGGCTCGTGTATGCCGCTATCTCTGGCTACGGGCTGACCGGACCCAAGGCCGACGTTGCCGGCTTCGACCTCGGCGTCTTCTGGGCGTACGGCTCGGTCGCGGAACTCTTGACGGCACCGGGCGCTCCACCGCCGATTCAGCGATCGGCGATGGGAGATCACCAGACCGGACTCGGTGCCGCGGCCGCGATCAGTGCCGCGCTGTTCCATCGGGAGCGGACCGGGGAAGGGCAACTCGTGTCGACGTCGCTGCTGCGCGCGGCCGCCTATCACGTGGCCGGCGATCTGAACGCGAAGCTGATGATCGATCTGGATCCTGACCATCCGGACCGCCGAACGGCGTGGAATCCGTTGTGGAACAACTACGCGACGTCGGACGGACGGCGGATCTGGTTGATCAACCCCGCGTCGGACCCGGCGTGGCCCGCCTTCGCCGCGCTCGCCGGTCACGCTGACTGGCTCGAGGACGCGCGATTCGCCACTCAGAAGAGTCGGACGCAGCATTGCGAGGAGCTGGTTGCGCGGTTCGACGAAGTGTTCGCCGCTCACACGTTCGCCGAATGGAGCGAGCTGCTGGCCCACGAGCCGCGGGTTCTCTGGGCCCCCGTCAACACGCTCGACGACCTGATCGCCGATCCGCAGACGATGGCGGCGGGGGCGTTCGTTGAGGTCGAGGAGATCCCCGGGACGGTCCGTCAGGTTGCGAGCCCGGTCGACTTCCACGGCACCGTATGCGCCACACCGGGTCCGACGCCTGAGCTCGGTGAGCACACCGACGAAGTGCTCGGACAACTCGCGGCCTCGACCTCGTGGCCCACGCGCCAGATGGTCAGCTCCTGACGCGTCGTCAGCTTTAGGGCGGATTCAGCCGAAACCACGGCGGCCGGGCGGATTCAGCTGAATCCGCCCGGCCTCCGTGCGCTACTGAACGTGCTCGACTACACCTGTTCGACGATACTGGCCAGCTCGGGCCGGTTCTTCGAAATGCCCGCGGCGTCAGCCGTCTGCCGGGAGATCTTGCCGTCCCGGAAGAACTCCAGGAACAGCTGGTTGAACAGCTCCGGTTGGTCGGTCTGCCCCTGGTGGCCGCACTCAGCCGGGAAGAAGAACTGAACGTTCGGGATCGCGGTTTCCTGCTTGTGACCCCATTCGACCGGGCACAGCACGTCGTCCTGCCCATACAGGTAGACACCCGGGATGGTCAGCTTGTCGAACCGGCCCTTGGTGGACAGCCGCGCAGCGATGTTGGGGTCGCTCATGTTGCCGTTGACGTACTCCATCATCGCCGTGAAGTACGCGGGGGCACCCTCGGCATGCCGCTTCGATGCGTCGACCCGCATGGTGACCAGGTCGTCACTGATCGCCTCTGGCCGGTAGATGATCGCGGTCATGTTCTTGCGCATGCTCTCCGGCGTCCCGTCGTAGTCAGGGACGAAGGTTCCCTGTGGCCGCGGCAGCAGGTGCTCGGTCACGTCACCAAAGTCGCCGGCGATGAGCGCGAAGCTGAGGATCTTGTCGGGATGCGCGACGACGTAGTTGACCGAGTTCATGCACCCCATCGAGTTGCCGGCGATGTGGAACTCGTCCAGGCAAAGCGCGGTGACGAACTCGTGAATGAAGTCGACCTGCGTGTGAAGGCCCTTCGGCCGGTGCTCCGGTGACGGGTCGGACAGCCCGTAACCGGGCATGTCCGGAGCGTAGACACGGAACCCGTTCGCCCCGAGGAACGGAGCCATGAATCGCCATCCTGCGGTGCCCGACGAGCCCGGCAGCCCGCCGTGCAGTAGCAGGACGGCCGGACCGCTGTCACCCGAGGTGACGTAGTGGGCCTTGGCTCCGCTGGCGAGCCGCACCCAGCGGCTGGCCAAACCGGGAACCTCGATGATGCCTTCGTCTGTTAACGCCACCTGTGATGTCCTCTCGGGTCTGGGTCACCGACGCGGCGTTCGCAACGGCGCCGGAGGTGTTCAGTTTCGACAAGCCCGCGGGCATGCGACAACGGGTGATACCGGTAGCCGGAACCGCGCGCATCCCCGACCGGCGCGCACCTGCTCAGCCAGTGCTCACTGACTGATCGAGCGCCAGTCGGGGCGCGGTGTACAGCGACTCCAGCGGGCCGTGCGGCTCGGGAGGCAGCTGCTCGCCGGTGACGAGGTAGTTCCACCGCCGCCAGAACGTACGCATCTGCAGCTCGTCGTTGCCCGACGGGATGTCCAGCGACATGCCGCGTGAGATGTCAGACCAGGGCAGCTCCGCTCGTGCCGCGAAACTACGCTGACACGTCTCCAGCGCTTCGACGTCGTCCGGCGACGCCAGACCACCGGGGCCCCAGAAGGTCAAGAAGTTGTCGAGCCGCTGCCGGCGCAACTCCGCACCCTCCTCCGGCGGCACCAGTTCCCAGGCCGACACCTCCATGTAGTCAGGGGTCATGGGATCGATCTTGCGGATGATGACGCCCATGACGAGGTCGATGACGACGAGGTTGGGGAAGATGACGAGGTTGCGCGTGCCCCGCATCCGCTCCACCCAGCCCTCGCCGTACTTGGCGGCCAGCCGCTGGAATCGGCCCTCACGCTCCGCCTGGGCGGCAGCGGAGAGCGGACGGCCCATGTTCATGCCTCCGGCAGCGGAGCCGGTGACGACTGCGTGCCCGTTGCCGAGATCGAGCCCCCGTGTCTCGTAGAAGCCCTGCAGGTCGATCGGACCGCGGGCGGCGAGAACCATTTCGAAGTAGCGCTGGTGCGTCGTCACGGCGTGGTAGCCGTCGAAGCTGTTCTCTACCAGCAGCTTCCAGTTGGCCCGGACCGAGTACTCGTGCGTGCCGTGCAGAACCTCCATGCCGGCCTCGGACTCGGACTGGTCGCACACCAGGTCCAGGAACTCCCGCGCACCGGCCAGATACGACTCCAGGCTCTCGGCCTCCGGGTTGAACGTGATGAACACGAAGCCGCGGTAGGAGTCGATCTTGGCCGGCTTCGCGAGGTTGGGCCGCTCGAAGTTCTCGCCGTACGACTGGTCGCCCGGCATGGACACCATGTCGCCGGCCGTGCTGAAGGTCCACCCGTGGTAGAAGCAGGTAAGGAAGCGCCCGTTGCCGGTCTTGTCGCGGCACAGCATGGCCCCTCGATGTGGGCAGGAGTTGATCCACACCTGCACCTTGCCCGTGGCGTCGCGGGCAAAGATCACCGGTCGGCCGGCGACGTCACGCGTCTTGAAGTCGTTCGGCTTGCGCAGTTCGGTCTCGTGGCCGACGTACAACCAGCATTTGTCGAAGATCGCCTTACGCTCGGCGGCGAAGACCTCTGGGTCGGTCATCGCGTTGCGGTTGACGCGGAACCGCGGCATGGCGCGGTCATCATCGACGTAGATCGACATCGAGGTTCTCCAACTCTTCGGTGACTTCCAGGGGCAGGGACTTCAGGCCGCGCCGTGGCGTGCTCGCCAGGCTTGGGCGAGCGGCGTGAGGCGGGGCACGACGCGCAGGTTCAGCCATTCGAGAGTCCGCTGCCAACTGTCGAACGAGGCGGCGTGCTCCCAGGGCTCGCGGGAGGTCCGGTAGAACGCCCCCGACACGTGCGGATATGCGAGCACCGTCGTGTAGGCCGGCGACGCCGCGTCGATTGTTTCGGCAAAGGCACGGAACCGAGTTGCCTCATGCTCCGGAGCGTCGGCGGCGAACATTCCCAGCCAGGGGACGCGGACGGCAGTGGGACTCCCCATCGGCGGCACGACGTCGTCAAGGCGCGCTGCGGCCGTCACCGCCGCGCCGACCGGGAATGAAGCCGCGGCGAGGAAGGCGGCGCGGCCTGCCGGGCCGTAACCGACGACCCCGACTTGGTCCGGAGACCAGCCTCGCCGCGCGACATGGTCAAGCAGCGCATCGATCGCACGGGTGGCCGAGTCGTCCCTTCCGAGCACGGCCGAAACGTCGGCCGTGGTCGACTCGTAGCCGTGCTCGGCGAACCGGTTACCCATGTCGTCGGACGTCGATTGCAGATCGTCCGGGTCGCACAGGATGAGCGCCGCACCGCGCGGCACGCCGCCGAGTTCGATGTCGGCCACGGGTATCGATGTGTCATCGACGACGACGTGACCGAGCGTCGGGCGGATCCGAAAAACCTCGTCCATGTCAGCGCGCCCCCGGGAAGTCGATGCCGGTCAGCCGGCGACGCGTCCCATCAGCGTGCGACCGACGATGACCCGCTGGATCTGGCCCGAACCCTCGAAGATGTCCATGATCTTCACGTCGCGGTACCACTTCTCGAGCAACAAATCCTTGCTGACACCCTCGGGCCCCAGCAGCTGCATGCACCGCCGGATGACCCGTTCGCAGGTCTGCGGCGGGTATCCCTTGCCCACGGCCGGCCACATCCGGTCCGTCTGACCCTGGTCGACGAGGTACATCGCGTTGACACAGACGCGGCGACCCCGATCGAGCGCAAGACGCATACGGCGCAGGTCGTTCTCGACGAGTTCCCACCGCGCGGTGGTGAACCGGTCGCGCCGGCTACGCAGGAGTCCTTCGGCGATATCCACCGAAGCCGATGCGACGCCGATCGCCATCATCGACATGTTGGGCCGGTTGGTCGACAGCGCCGAGAGGGCGCCCGCCTGCCCGCCGACCGCCCCTACGTGGTTGTCCTTCGAGTCGTACCCGAGGCGGTTCTCGAGCGGTACCGCGCAGTTCTCGAACAGTAACTCCGTCGTGGACCAGCTGGTGATGCCGAGCTTGTCCTCATTCGGCTTGACCACGTTGAAGCCGGGCGTTTCCGCCGGCACGACGAATGCGTTGATACCCCTGCCGCCCAGCGACTTGTCGACGGTTGCGAAAACTGTCGCGTACTCGCATTCCGAACCTTGCGTACAGAAGATCTTCGTGCCGTTGAGCACCCAGGTGTCACCGTCGCGCGTCGCGGTGGTCGTCACGCGCGACGTGTCCGACCCGAAGCCCGGCTCGGTGAGAGCGAAGGCCGTGATCGTCGGGGAGTTGACGATCGAGGTGAACCAGCGATCGATCTGCTCCTGCGTCCCCATGGCCTGGACGACGAGGTGCCCGATGCCGTTGCCCAACCGGGTGTTAGCCCAGATGTCACCGTACGAGATGTTCTCGTAGATGGCGGCTTGCGTCGTCCAGTAGCCCTCTTCGAACTCCGGCGCGGCTTCGCCGCCGCGCACGAACGGACTGCCGATCGGGACCGGGCAGCTGGCCATGATCTGCCGCCAGTTGTCCGGCGGGCGGTGATCGGTGTCGGCCTGGCGGGCGTGCGGCCGGATCGCCTCCACCGACCACTCCTTGAGAACCTGACCGTAGTCGGCTAATGGCTTGCTCACGTCGAAGGTGAGGGTCATCGAGTTCTCCTTGTCAGAGCGCGGCGGTGAACGGCGTGGCGTGCGGGTCGAAATCCAGCGCGCTGAGCGCCGCGGACGAGCGGTACCAAATCTCCACGGGGTGATCCTTGATGAAGCCGTGCCCGCCCAACGTCTGGACGCCGGTACGGCCGGCTTCAGGCCCGATCTCGGCGGCGTAGGCCAAGGCGGCGCCGATCGCGTCGGAGTGGTCCTTGAAGTCGTCGAGGTCGAGGCGGGACGCCGCCTCCTCGATCTCCAGTCGCAGCTGCGCGAGGCGCATCTGCGCCTCCGCGAGTGGGAACGAGATGCCCTGGAATGCCGCGATCGGTTGGCCGAAGGCGATGCGCTCGGTGGCGTACTTCGATGCGTAATCCACCGCGCGCTGGCCGGTGGCCAGCTGAGCCGCCGCGACCAGGAGGCGCACCCGCTGGATGCTCGCCAGCAACGACGCACCGTCGGTCTCCACTCCGCCCACCAGTGCGGATTCCGGCACGGTGACGTCGAAGCCGACCGTGCCGAGGGCGGCCGCCTGTAAGGCAAGGGCGCCG
>Ga0105241_10000302_pt1 | contig 36984 bp, 27 predicted proteins | sample KBSC64metaG_FD_80422 | JGI IMG/M metagenome (GOLD analysis project Ga0105241, IMG submission 80422) | Corn rhizosphere microbial communities from Kellogg Biological Station, Michigan, USA - KBS C6-4 metaG | ecosystem: Host-associated > Plants > Roots > Rhizosphere > Soil | place: Michigan, USA... | reverse complement strand
TGGTCCTTCGTCCCCAAGCAATCCGCCAAGCCCAAATACGTCCTAATCAACGGTGACGAGAGCGAGCCCGGCACCTGCAAAGACCGTCTGACATTCGAGCATGATCCGCACGCCGTTATCGAAGGCGCGATGATCGCCGGAATCGCTGTCGGCGCGCGCAGCGCTTACATCTACATTCGCGGCGAATACCGCTATCTGCTGGATATCATGCAGAAAGCCATCGCCGACGCCTACGCCAAGGGCTTTGCGGGAAAGAACATTTTTGGCAGCGGCTATGATTTCGATCTCTACTGGCACGGCGGCGCGGGTGCATACGAAGTCGGCGAAGAGTCGGCGCTGATGGAATCGCTCGAGGGCAAGCGTGGCGTACCGCGCATCCGGCCTCCCTTCCCTGCCGTTGTGGGCCTGTGGGGCGGCCCCACTGTCATCAACAATGCCGAGACGCTGGCCAGCGTACCTCACATTATTCTCGGCGGGGCGGAGTGGTTCGCCGGCTTGGGCACACCGAAGAATGGTGGCACCCGTTTGTTCTGTCTGAGCGGACATCTCAACCAGCCCGGTGTTTACGAACTGCCCATGGGCTACAACCTCAAAAAGATGATTTATGACGTTGGCGGCGGAATTCCCAATGGCCGCAAATTGAAGGCCGTCGTTCCCGGCGGATCAAGCTGTCCCTTGTTAACCGCCGATGAAATTGACCTTGCCATGGATTTTGACACTTTGATGAAAGCTGGCAGCATGCTCGGCTCCGGCGGCCTTGTGGTCGTTGACGACAGCACCTGCATGGTGAAATTCGCGCTCCGCATCATGAAATTCTATCGTCATGAAAGTTGCGGATGGTGCATCCCGTGCCGTGAAGGCACCGATTGGCTCGAAAAAACTTTGACCCGATTTCATTCCGGCGGCGGCATTAAGAAAGACATTGATAATATTCAATACTTGTCGGAAAACATGCTGGGCCGGACCTTTTGTCCACTAGGCGATGCGGCCGCTCTGCCGACGATTTCAATTGTGAAGAAGTTTAGGAAGGAATTCGAAGATCATTTGGAAGGAAAGCCGTGCCCATTTGAAAAAGCGAGCGCGGCAAGGCAGTTGCCGGTTTTTGCGTAGCAAGAACTTAGCAGTTAGCTCTTGGCCTGGACCCTTGTGGTTTGGCTAAGAGCTAGAGGCTAAAAGCTAGTAGTTGAATTTCATGTCTTCTGCTCCCAAACTCGTAAACATTACGGTAGATGGCAAGCCGGTCTCCGCTCCCGCGGGCACGCTCCTCATTGAAGCCTGCAAAACCGTCGGCATCGAAGTGCCTTCGTTCTGCTATTACCCGAATCTTTCGCTACAGGGCGCGTGCCGCATGTGTCTGGTGCGCGTCGAAAAAATGCCGAAGTTGCAGACGGCCTGCACCACCGGAATCACCGAAGGCATGGTGGTGGTCACCGACAACGATGAAATCCGTCAGGCCCGCAAGAGCATGGTCGAAATGCTGCTTGGGAATCATCCGCTGGATTGCCCGGTTTGCGACGCCGGCGGCGAGTGCGAACTGCAGGACATGACGTTCTCCTACGGCGCGGCCGAATCCAAGTTCATCGATCTTAAGAACCACCGAGATGAGCAGCAGTGGTCTCCGGTGGTTTACTTCGATCGCCCCCGTTGCATCCTTTGCTATCGCTGCGTACGCGTTTGCGGCGAAGGCATGGACGTTTGGGCGCTCGGTGTCGATAACCGAGGCGCGGTCTCAACCATCGTGCCCAACGAAAAAGATCATCTCAACTGCGAAGAATGCGGCATGTGCATTGACATCTGTCCCGTGGGCGCGTTGACCTCCGGAGCATACCGTTACAAAACGCGGCCCTGGGAGATGAATCACGTCGGCACCACCTGTACCCATTGCGGCGATGGATGCAAGACCACGCTTGGGGTGCGCCGTTCCGATACCGGCATGGAGATCGTCCGCGGTGATAATCGCGACAAGAGTGGCATCAATGGCGATTTTCTTTGTATTAAGGGACGTTATGGGTTCGACTTTGCCAATCATGAAGACCGGCTGACGCAGCCGCTTGTGCGCAAACACGGAAGACTGTCCCCGGCAACGTGGGAAGAAGCTTTTGAGTTGATCGGCAGCCGTTTCCGCCACATCCTTGATCGTGAAGACGGACGTTCCATCGGTGTAATCGGCTCAACGCGCACTACCAACGAAGAAAATTATCTCTTGCAGAAGTTCGCCCGCGTGGTACTGGGAACTAACAATATCGATCACCACCGCACGGCGGACCTGGCGGCGTTCGCGGCGGCCGTTCACGGTAATCCCAATTTAACGGCATCCATGCGCGATCTTTTCGACGCGCCCGCTATTCTGCTGATTGGAAATGATCCCACTGAGCAGCATCCGTTATTGGCCTGGCAAATTCGAAACAATGTTCGGCTTCACAACGCGCGGCTATATGTACTGAACGCGGCGCCGATCAAGTTGCAGCGCCAGGCGGTCAGCTTCACACAAATTTCTGCTGATGCCTACGGCGATGTTGCTGCATTTCTCGCGGACGGGCGCGAGCGGTCGTCGCTTCCGCAAGACCTGACTGCAATCCGCGAGAAGCTCCGCACCGAGCAGAATCTCGTTGTAATTTTTGGATCGGAAGTAACTGGCGAGGGCGTGACTGCGCTCGCCAAGTTTGCCGCTATGGTGCCGGGCGCAAAAATCGTCTGTCTGGCAGATTACGCCAACTCGCGCGGCGCGGCTGATATGGGACTCTATCCCGATCTGCTTCCCGGATATGCGCCCGCAAATACCGCTGGTAACTTTCATCAGGAGTGGGCCATCGCCCCCCCTGCTGCTGGGTTAACTCTGCCGCAAATGTTCGACGCCGCAAAGGCGGGAAATCTGAGGGCACTGTATGTGGTCGGCGCTAATCCGGTGGGACGCCTCGACATCGATCCCTCGACATTAAAAAAGACTTTCGTCGTTGTGCAGGATATGTTCCTGACCGAAACCGCGGCCATCGCCGACGTGGTTTTGCCGGCAGCCAACGCTTACGAGAAGGCCGGCACTTTCACCAACACCTGCGGCGACATTCAAATTTTGAAAAAGGCCGGCGAAGTCACCGCCACTAAGCCCGATTTTGAGATGATCGTCCGCATCGCCGATGCCATGGGCTTTGACGTCCGCAAACTTGTTCCCTTCGGTCATGGAGTTCGCGCTGAGATGGGCCAGTCGCGGGGAGCGCAATCCGGCGAAGCTGATCGGCATAGCGTATGGCTCGAAGCGCATGGGCTCGAACCAAAGATGAGCCCGTTCGATCCCGCGGCTACGCTCGATGAGATTCAGCGACTGGTGACTGGATACGATGTGTCGCGAGTGGACTTGATGGCCGGAAACGATCAGCATACATCGCTTGGACTGATGGGGCCGGGAACAAAGCAGCGCGCGACCGAGATCGTTCCTGCAGGCAATAATCTGTTCACATCGGGAACGCTCGGCCGTTATTCGAACACACTGAATTCCGTAATGGAAAATAAGGACCCTGAGCCTGCTGAAATGCCGGCGGACTGAAAAGTTGTTGGTTAGTGGCTACTTGTCGGTTCGCAGCAGTGCGGTGCTCCGGTGATTTGCCACTGACGATCGAACAAGAACTGAAGACTGACCACTGACGACTAACTTGCCTATCGCACTCTACATCATCGTCTCCGTCATCAAGATCGCGCTGATCTTGTTCGTACTGCTGACTGCCGTCGCATATACCGTGTGGCTGGAGCGCAAGGTTGTTGGCCGGATGCAAAACCGCTGGGGCCCCACCCGCGTCGGGCCGTTCGGATTGTTGCAACCGGCCGCCGACGGAGTGAAGTTTCTATTCAAGGAAGATCTGACACCGCCGCACGTCTATAAGCCGCTGTATATCGCTGCTCCAATGATTGCGGTGATTTTTGCCGTGACTTCGATTGCCGTGATTCCGTTCGGCAATAAGATCACGATCGCTGGATACGACATCCCGCTGCAGATCACCGACGTAAACATCGGTCTGCTGGTCGTACTCGGCATCACGTCGCTGGGTGTCTACGGCGTGGCCCTTTCCGGTTGGTCGTCGAACAGCAAGTATTCCCTGCTCGGCGGGCTTCGTGCCAGCGCGCAGATGGTCAGCTACGAAATCGCGCTCGGCCTTTCCCTCGTCGGCGTCCTGATTCTGGCCGGCACTTTCAGCCTGCGCGGCATTGTGGACGCCCAGGCCGGACACTTCTGGGGATTCATTCCCAATTGGTTCATCTTCCGCGGCGGTCAGATTATCGCGTTCTTTATTTATCTGACGGCTGCTTACGCGGAGACGAACCGCATACCGTTTGATCTGCCGGAAGCAGAAACTGAACTGGTCGCCGGATATCACACCGAATACAGCGCCATGAAGTTTGCTATGTTCTTTATGGCCGAATACGCGAACATGATCACTGTCGCATGTCTCGCTTCCTTGCTTTTCCTCGGGGGATGGCGAGGACCGCTGTTTGGGCCGCCGATCGTACAGGAATTACTACCGCTTTTCTGGTTTGCCTTGCGGGTCTTCGTTTTTCTCTTTGTATATATATGGGTGCGCGGCACGCTGCCGCGTTTTCGTTATGACCAACTGATGGCCTTCGGCTGGAAGTTTCTTCTGCCGCTGGCCATCGCAAATCTGGTAGTAACAGCGCTGGTAGTAGGCCTTTGGCCTGGCGCTTAGTGCAGTACTCAGTTGTCAGCATAAGCTACTGACAACTGACCACCGACAACTGTTATCTCATGCATCTGATCTTATTCTCGGTGTTCGGTTTGGTCTGCGTAGCGGGTGCTGTAAACCTGCTGCTGCAGCGTCATCCCATTAACAGCGCTCTGTCTCTTGTTGTAGTGATGGGAGCCCTGGCCGTCGAATATCTTCTGCTGGGCGCCGAGTTTGTGGCTGCGGTGCAGGTGATCGTCTATGCCGGAGCCATCATGGTGCTGTTCGTTTTCGTCATCATGCTGCTCAATGCCGGAGAAGAAGAGCAAACTCATGGCAGCCGCGTTGCCTGGCTTCTTGGACTACCTGGCATGCTGGCCGTTACTGTCCTGATCTGCTGGGCGCTTATCCAGGATCGAACCGGCCAGGTTGCCATCGGACAGTTGCCCGGACATCCCGCCGACCTGGCACAGCTTTTGTTTCATCAATTTCTTTTGCCCTTTGAAGTCACGTCCATTTTGGTGTTGATCGCCATCATGGGCGCGGTGGTGCTCGCGGCTCGGCCTGAATCCGTGCAGGAAACGAAGAGGGAGCAATAATGGTTCCGCTGTCTTATTACCTGGTGCTGAGCGCGATTCTCTTTGCATGCGGCGTCACCGGGTTTTTGATCAAGCGCAACATCATCACCATTTTTATGTCGATTGAGTTGATGCTCAATGGTGTGAACCTTTCGTTCGTGGCTTTTGCCGCGCACTGGCAGCAGTTGAGCGGACAGGTTTTTGTTTTTTTCGTAATGGTCGTCGCCGCAGCCGAAGCTGCCGTGGGTTTGGCGATCATTATTGCGCTCTTCCGTACGCGCGAGACTCTCAACATCGATCAGGTGAATCTCCTTAAACTATGAAGCAGCCTAACCTTTATTTATGGCTGATTCCGCTGCTGCCGCTGCTGGGCGCAGCGATTAATGGCCTGCTGGGCAAACGATTCTCGCGCCAGGCGGTGGTTGCCGTTGCGCTCGGGTTTTCGGGTGCGGCGTTCTGTATGGCGCTGTGGGTTGCATCGCAGTTTTCCTCGTTACCGCTTTTGCCGCACGTCGAGACGGTCGCGCCCTGGCTGCGTTCGGGCGGCTTCAGCGTGGACTTCGCGTTCTATCTCGATCAGCTGTCGCTCATCATGCTGCTGGTTGTTACCGGGGTTGGCTTTCTCATCCACATTTACTCGGTCGGATACATGTGGGACGACCCAGGCTTTTACCGGTTTTTCTCCTACCTGAACCTGTTCATGTTTTTCATGCTGACGCTGGTTCTCGGCAGCAGCTACCTCGTCATGTTCATCGGCTGGGAAGGGGTCGGATTGGCGTCATACCTGCTGATCGGGTTCTGGTTCACCAAGGATTCCGCCGCTGCCGCCGGTAAAAAAGCCTTCATCGTTAACCGCATTGGCGACTTCGGTTTCCTGATTGCCCTGTTTCTGCTGATTCAGCATTTCAATTCGCTGGACTTCCAGAAGGTGTTTGAAGCAGCGAAGGGCTATTCTCCGGAAACCGCAGGCGTCGGATTTCTGACCGCGACTGCTCTTCTACTAATGCTTGGCGCTGCGGGCAAATCGGCGCAAATCCCGCTTTATGTGTGGTTGCCGGATGCCATGGAAGGTCCCACCCCGGTTTCAGCTCTCATTCACGCCGCGACCATGGTGACGGCTGGCGTTTACATGGTCGCGCGATCGCATACGATTTTCGAACGCGCACCGAGCGCATTAACCGTCGTCGCGATTATCGGGACTCTGACCGCATTTTTTGCTGCAACCATCGGCATCGCGCAAACCGACATCAAGAAGGTCCTCGCCTACTCCACCGTCTCGCAACTGGGATACATGTTCATGGCCTGCGGCGTGGGCGCGTTCTCGGCCGGCATCTTTCACCTGATGACCCATGCCTTCTTTAAAGGCCTGCTCTTCCTCGCAGCCGGGTCGGTGATTCATGCCGTCGGCGGCGAACAGGACATGCGCAAGATGGGCGGGCTCTGGAGAAAAATTCCCTGGACCTGGGCGACGATGCTGATCGCCACCTGCGCCATCGCTGGAATTCCGCCACTGGCAGGCTTTTTCAGCAAAGACGAAATTCTTTGGCGGGCTTATCAGGCAAGTTGGGCATACTGGCTGGTTGGAGTCGTTACTGCCTTCCTCACCTCCTTTTACATGTTCCGCCTGATGTACATGACATTTTCGGGCGAGTACCGGGGCGATGCGGAAACAGCGCACGCACATGACGATCATGCGCATGGTCACGGCCATGGGCACGGCGGAGTCCATGAAAGCCCGGCGGTAATGATCGTCCCGCTGGTTATCCTGGCGTTTCTGTCGTTTTTCGGCGGTTTCGTTGGAGTTCCGGGATCGCTCGGCGGTCACAACCAGTTTGACCGATTTCTCGGGCCGGTGTTTCGTTCATCCACTCCGGTCGTTAATGCAGCCCATGAGCAACCGGGAGAAGCTGCGCCTCCGGAACAGACCACCGAAGGAACTGAACCCGAGGCAGGACACGCAACCGAAATTACGTTTACTGCAATATCGGTTGGCGCCGGCCTGCTCGGCCTATTCCTGGCGTGGCTACTTTATAAGCGGAGTCCGGATCTGCCCGACCGCATCGCGGATTCTCTGCACAGCTTGTACAGCGCGGTCGCGCACAAATATTGGATTGACGAACTGTACGCAGCGATTTTCGTTAAACCTTTAATCGTGATTTCCAGCGTCGTTTTCTGGCGCGGTATTGATCGCGGCGTCATCGACGCCACACTCGACGGCAGCGCTGAGACCGCTAAAGAAGTTTCCGACAATCTTCGGCACATGCAGTCAGGAAATCTGCGCTCCTACGCAGGCTGGATCGCCATTGGGGCTACCGGGGTTATCGGATATATGGTCTGGGTCTGGGCGGGTGCAAGATGAACTGGCTCGATCAAAACATTCTGACCCTGGTCACCTTCGCTCCCGCGCTCGGAGCGTTGCTACTCGTTTTCTTTCCACGACGGCATCGCGATATTCGTGTGTTCGCACTCGTAATTTCGCTGTTGACCTTTGTTCTGTCGCTGCATTTACCGGCACACTTTCACCGTGACCAAGCCGGTTTTCAGTTCGATATCAATCTCCAATGGATCACGACGCCTAACATTCATTACCACATGGGCATGGACGGCATCTCGATGTGGCTGGTGGTGCTCACCACATTCCTCACGCCGTTGTGCGTGCTGATTTCGTGGACCTCGATCCACGAACGGGTCAAGGAATTTTTCATTCTGTTGCTGGTGCTTGAAACCGCCCTGATCGGCGTCTTTCTTGCCCTCGATCTTTTCCTGTTCTACTTCTTCTGGGAAGCCACGCTGATCCCGATGGCGCTGCTCATCGGCGTTTACGGACACGGGCGCAGAGTCTATGCCGCGGTCAAGTTCTTCCTGTACACGATGATTGCATCCGTCTTCATGCTGGCGGCGATCTTGTGGCTATACGCAAAGACAGGCAGCTTTGATTTCGTGGTGATTCAGAACGCTTTGCGCGGCGGCGCGGTGCCTGACTACAGCGGCATTGTCCCATTGATGCTTTTCCTGGGCTTCTTCATCGCTTTCGCGGTAAAAGTTCCGCTGTTTCCGTTCCACACCTGGTTGCCGGACGCGCACGTTGAGGCTCCGACCGCAGGTTCAGTCCTGTTAGCGGGCGTCCTGTTGAAGATGGGCACTTACGGCATGTTGCGCTTCAATCTCGGCCTCTTCCCCGAGCAGGCGCGCGCCAACGCTTCATGGATCGCTGTTCTGGCCTTGATTGGAATCGTGTATGGCGCGCTGGTGGCAATGGTCCAGCCCAATATGAAGAAACTGATCGCGTATTCCTCGATCAGCCATTTGGGATTTGTAGTGCTCGGAATTTTCAGCTTCACCCAGGCCGGCCTAAACGGGGCAATGTTCGTGATGCTGGCCCACGGAGTCTCCACCGGTGCACTGTTCATGCTGGCGGGAATCCTCTACGAGCGGCGGCATACCTATGAGATTTCCGAATTCGGCGGATTGGCTTCCGTCATGCCTAAATACTCGACATTCTTCTTGTTTGTTGTCCTCGCTTCGGTCGGACTTCCGCTGCTTAACGGCTTCATCGGCGAGTTCCTGGTATTGAGCGGCGCCTTTCAGGCGCACATGTGGTGGGGAGTGGTCGGCGCGAGCGGTATCATCTGGAGCGCATGCTATCTCCTGTGGATGTACCAGCGCGTGTTTTTCGGAGTCGTGAAGCACGAGGAAAACCTGACGGTGCCTGATCTGAATCTCCGCGAACGCGTCGCGCTTTGGCCGGCAGCCATCATGGCGCTTGCCATGGGTGTGGCCCCGCTGCTCTGGCTGAATGCCATCGATCCCGCCGTACACAATGCGCTTGTGCCCTTTACCCAGTTCATGAGCAAGGTGGTGTCGCAGTGATGCTGCTGGCTGACATCGTTGAAACCTTGCCCCATGGTGGCGATTATGTCGCCATTCTGCCGGAGATTGTGCTCTCCCTGTTCGGCATGCTTATCATGCTTCTCGATCCGGTTATGGACGAGCGCCGCAGCCAGCGTACACTCGGCGGCATCGCCCTGGCCGGCGCGTTCGCGGCCTTACTAGCTGCATTTTTTCAGGCGCACTTTCTCAGTCATACCGGCGGCAGTGGCCTTGCCTTCTGGAACATGATCAAAGTTGATGCGTTCAGCATCTTCTTTCATGTCGTAGTCACCGCAGTCACCATCCTGGTCATCTTGAGCTCGTATGAATACATGGAAGTCCAGCAGATTCGTGCCGGAGAATATTACGGACTGATTCTGTTCGGCGCGGTCGGAATGTCCCTGATGTCGTCCGCGATGGAGCTGGTGCTGATCTTTATCGCGCTGGAAATTTCGTCTATCGCAACTTACATCCTCGCAGGATTTCGGCGGCGGTCGGCCATCAGCAGCGAAGCATCGGTCAAATATTTCCTTCTCGGTTCATTCGCCACCGCATTCTTTCTCTACGGCGTCGCTTTGATTTTTGGTGCCACCGGATCCACCAGCATTGCAACCATCGGACAATCTTTGGCGCAATACGACTCCACCGGCCATGGTCCGCTGCTCGCCTATGTTGGCATCGCCCTCATGTTTGTAGGACTTGGCTTCAAGGTTGCCGCCGCGCCTTTCCATATCTGGACGCCTGACGTCTACGAAGGCGCGCCTTCGCCGGTTGTCGGATTCATGTCCACTGCACCCAAGGCTGCGGTCTTTGCCGTGCTTCTGCGCATCATGTTTCAGGCACAGGCACCTGGGCGAGTTTTACTGATATGGATCGCTGCCGCTCTTTCCATGACCATCGGCAACATTGCCGCGCTGGTCCAGGACAATGTGAAGCGCCTGCTGGCCTACTCCTCCATCGCACACGCCGGATACCTGCTGGTCGCTTTCGCAGCGCTGCCGGCCAACGGAATTCCCGCCGCCATGTTCTATACCGCCTCATACGCGGCTATGAACGTCGGTGCGTTCGCGGTGGTAGGGCACTTTGCTAACGCCGGCGAACGCTATGTAAGTCTCGAAGACTACGCCGGACTGGGCAAACGGTCGCCGCTGCTGGCCTCGGTATTGACCATCTTTCTGCTCTCGCTCATTGGAATTCCGATCACCGGCGGCTTCTTCGCCAAGTTCTACGTGTTTACCGCCGCCATGCAGTCCAACCTGATCGGATTAACAATTATCGGCGTTATTAACAGCGCGGTAGCCGCTTACTACTACCTGCGCCTGATTGTGTTCATGTACATGCGGGAGCCGCGCGAAGAAGTCCCGGTCACTCCAGTCCCGGTCGGTCTCGGCTTCGCCCTCGGGTTAAGCCTTGCAATAACGATCTACCTGGGCGTTCAGCCCACACGTGTTCTGGATTACGCGCAAAAATCTGTGGATCTGCTTCGATAATCGCCATTTAAGGCAAAAATACTCTACAATTTGACAATTAGGGACAGCCCGTTCATTATTGCGTGCCACAATATTTGGGAGGAATCTATGCTTGAAATCCTGCGCAGGCTCAGAGACGATGAGCAAGGTCAGGACATTGCCGAGTACGCCGTTATGCTTGCAGTCATTCTGCTGCTGGTTGTCGGGACCATTAAGCTGATTGGCACCAACGCCAATAACACGTTCTCAAACGTGGCTAGCACACTGCAGTAACTTCCGGAGTAGCGCGCCTGAAACCTACTTGGCCGGTTGCATCTCTGCACCCACGAGTTTGATCCTTGGATCTTGTTCAAGGGCGGCCATTACTTCCTTCATCAAGTGATCGTCCATCTCGGCTGCGTTCTGAAACTCGACCGGGAATGTGACCGTGGCCTCAATTCCTGAGGCGATATAGTGCAAGTGAATTCTCGGCTTCAACTCACCCGTAGAAACGGAGGCGAGATTTCTGGCCATAACTTCTCTCTGTGCTTCGATGGATGGACGATAATCTGCCAGCGCGGCATTCACCGCTTTTGTAATTCTCTCGCGCGCCGCATGGTAGTCGGCATCTACGGCGAGCAGCAGCTTCATCTCATGCCAGATAAAACTCGTACCGGGAATCTGTTTGAAAACGCCCGGCCCGGGCTGAAAAACAATCGAGTTTGAGAATGCGACCACTCGGCCGGTCGGTTGCGATCCACCAGGACCCGAAAGCTCCATCAGATGAATACGGACCAATCCAAGTTCGACCACTTCGCCCGTTACTCCAGCAATCTGTACCCGGTCGCCAACGCGAATGCCGTACTTTCCGATCAGGAAGAAATAAGCGACGATCGAAACGATTACATTTTGCAGGGCCACGGCAATGCCCGCAGTCAGCAGACCCGCAAAGGTGACGGCCGATCCAAGCTGTGACGCGAACGTCACGATGATAATCAGAGCGATGGCCATCCACATGACAATGCGCCGCAACAACAGGAACTGATAGCGGCGCCGCGTGTCATGAACGTAACGGAAAGTGGTCCTCCTCCAGATCTCGCCCATGCCCATGACCACTGCGATCAGCACCGCCAGCACCCCAATGCGAAACAGAAGCTCGCGCAGATCGTCGTGAATATCGTCTTTGACGTTTTCGCGCCAATTGCTCAGCGTTCGCTGATACGTGTCGAGCAGAATGTTGATTTTGCTCAACGGCAGCATAGCTGCCGCGTTTTGTTTGAACTGCGAAGTCAGGCCGTCGAGTTGCTGTTTTTGTTCGGCTAACTGGGCCGGAGAGGCGGTATCAGCGGCGCCGAATAGAACGTCGCCCTGGTGAATGAGGTCCCGCAAATGGCCGAGCATCGGCTTGCGCAATGAGGTGGCGTCCTGCTTAAGCTGGCTGGTGGCATGAATTTGATCATCGAGCGTGTGCAGCTTGCTCGAAAGATGAATCAGGTCGGCCAGCAGTCCCCAAATGCCTGTCGGCTCCGGCTTGCGCGTGAGCGCATTGTTGGTTGCTGAAGATGGCGGTAGCTCAGCTTCGCGACCACTTGCGCCTTGTGCGCGACTGATCGCGGCCGGTACTGATCGCGCCAGTTCTTCAATCTGGGAGCGCAGACCTACGCCGCTGATGGCCGAGTTGCTCGTGCTCACGAAATCCAACATGCCCTGAAGCGCATCCTGCCGCGCCTGAAGCAGGCCGACCTCGCTCTCGAGCTCAGAAACCTGCGCTTGCAACGCCGCCCGCTTGGATGCGGGAGCATGGGCCAGCTTCTCGCGCGTGTCCTGCAGCTCGGCTTGCGTGTCTTGAATCTGCTGTGTTGTCTTTTGTGCGGCTCTGGTCAGGCCCTGATAACTTTGCGAATCCGGCGCCGGCTGTTGGGGCTGAACGCGCTGCTGTGCACGGGCCTGCGCCTGCGCCCGCGCATAATCGAAAGCCAGTTGGACCACCTGCTCGGCAACTCTTCGGTTTTGATCCAGGAATGAGTAATCAGAGGGTTGACTTGCGAGTTGCTGCTCAACCGCATATTGCCGGTACCACGAAATGCTCTTACTAAGAAATTGGATGATTTGGGCGGGACCGGTTGAGGGCACCTCCTGCTGCGCTCCGTTCACACCTTTGCTTTGGTTCTGTGCGCTCAATGGCGCAAGCGCGATCAGCACGACAACAAGGTTCCGGATTTCTAAGGTTTTCATGAATAAGCGCCGTAAACGAATGAGCTAGTTTAATTGCTGTCGTGAGTTTGCGTTGAATTCACTAGGGCAAGAGGCGAGAATTCATCTATTTACGGATTATTAACCCAATTGTAAACAGGAGTCGGTTTCAATAAGTCAATCTGCCGTTTCAACCAAAGAAGATACCGCTCGCATTTAGGCCCGGATCGCACATGGCAAACGCTCCCACAATCGCGAAGCTCGATAACGAAAAGAAGGACTCATTGACGGAGATGACCCAGCGCGCTTACGCGGTCGCGATTACGGCCAGTCAAAGCGCAGCCGACCTGATTCTCGGCGCCAAAGGCGGTATTGACCACATCGCCGAGTGCGAACGGGAACTCGATGAACTGGACCGCGAAATCGACGAACGCGTGGCTACGGAAATTGCTCAAGCGCCGCTTGAGGAGGTCCGAGAAAAACTCGCGTGCCTCAAGTGCATGATCGATCTTGAGCGCGTCGGCGACCTGCTGCTCTCCTTCGCCACGCGAGCCGACACAGTTCATTTTCGCCTCGATATGCAGGATCTTCACGATTTCGGCGACATGCTGGCGGTGTTGGCCAAAATGCTCTCGGAAACCGACCGCGCGTTCGCCTCTCGCGATCACACCCGGGCCCTCGAGGTGCTGCGCACTGATCGCGAAGTGGACCGACTGCACAACCTGATCGTGATGCGGCGACTGGAACCGGAAATGGCCTTCAGCGGTCCCGACAGCATTCACGTGATTTCGATGGCCCAGGCGATCGAACGGGCTGCGGACCATGTGAAAAACACCGCTGAAGAGGTCTGCCATTTAGTCAGCGGCCACACCGTACGTCATCTCTTAAGGGCAAAAGATCGGTCCTCCGAACAGCTCTACCTCGAACATCTTCGGCGTCAGCATCTTGGCGGCGGCACCCGCGCCAGCTGATCGTCCCATTACTCAACTCCTTCGGGAACACGGATTTACCCAACTGTTAACCACGGGTTCATCGTCCTTTAACCGACGTAGTTTTTAATCGGCTTAGCATAAAGCTCACCCAGGAGAATAACTTTGAAAAAGCTCTATCCTGTACTCGCCTTTGTTCTTCTAGCGTTACCTTCGCTGGCACAGACAAAACTAAATGCAGCGGGTGCGACCTTCCCTTATCCCATCTACTCCAAATGGTTTAATGAGTTTCATCAGATGCATCCGCAGATCGAAATCAACTATCAATCGATTGGCAGCGGCGGCGGCATTGCCCAATTGAAGGCCGGTACCGTGGACTTCGGGGCCAGCGACATGCCTCTCGATGACACCAAAGTAAAGCAGATGCCAATGCCGTTCCTACAACTTCCCACGGTGCTGGGTTCCGTCGTCCCCGCTTACAATGTGCCCGGCGTTACGGAAGAAGTGAAGTTCACTCCCCAAATCCTGGCTGGCATCTACCTTGGCGAGATTACATCCTGGAACGATAAAGCTATTGCGGCGGCCAATCCAGGCGTCAAGCTTCCGGGCACCGCTATCGTAGTTGTGCACCGTTCAGACGGCAGCGGCACTACATTTGTTTTCACAGATTATCTCTCCAAAATTAGTCCGGAATGGAAATCCAGGGTAGGTAGCAACACTTCAGTCAGTTGGCCGGTGGGTCTTGGTGCCAAGGGTAATGAAGGTGTTGCGGGAATGATCCGTCAAATGGAAGGCGGCCTCGGTTATGTCGAGTTGATCTATGCGTTACAGAACAAAATCCCGTTTGGTTCGGTCAAAAACGCTGCTGGGAACTTTATCAGAGCAAGCCTGGAGTCTACGACCGCAGCGGCTGCATCCGCCAAAATGACCGGCACCGATTTTCGCGTCTCGATTACGAATGCGCCGGGCAAGGACGCATATCCGATCTCGACATTTACCTATCTTTTGATTCCTACTCAGTGGAAAGACTCAAGCAAACAAAAAGCAGTCGTTGATTTCCTTAACTGGATGCTCGACCAGGGCCAGTCTATGACCACTCCGCTGGACTATGCGGCTTTACCCGAGTCGCTGAGGCAGAAGGAGCATCAGGTCATCTCGCAGATTCACTAGCCGAATGTTCTATGGGCCGGGTACAAAGCCGGCCCATTCGATCTATTCATCATCCTTTAACAAAGGCGTTGCTAAGTTGAGAGTGGCCCGTTGTTCGCCGCTCACGGCAGCGGCCTGAAGCACAGGAGCGGTCAGCTGGATGGGAGCACGACCTGAGCAACGCATCTCGTCTTTGGAGAACCGCGCGACCCGGCAGGCCGGTCCGTCTTCTACGAAAACCATGGGCACATCGGAATCGCCGAATCTCTCGCTTGTGACTACCGTACAAAAAGCCCCAGCATGGCGACGGACGCTGTTCACCTTGGACACAGGTTTCCGCGGCCTCATGACGCTGGCTGGCTTGGCTGTACTGGGCATCGTCGGGCTGATTGTGGCTGAACTTCTTCAGCGGTCAGCGCTCGCCTGGGATAAATTCGGACTTCATTTCTTTGTGGAGAGTTCCTGGGATCCGGTTTCCGGAAGTTTTGGGGCGCTCCCGTTTATCTTTGGCACCTTGGTTTCCTCGCTTGTAGCCTTAATTATCGCGGTGCCTTTGGCCGTTGCGGTAGCGGTATTCGTTACTGAAATGTGCCCCAGGCCGCTCCGCAAGCCCATCTCCTACGCCACCGAGCTGCTGGCCGCGATACCCAGCGTCATTTACGGATTGTGGGCCATCTTCGTCCTGGTTCCCCTGCTGCGCCTCCACGTCAACCCGCTTTTCATAAAATATTTTGCCTGGACCGGACTTTTTTCCCGTCCTGATTATGGGTATTCCATGTTCGCCGCTGGAGTGGTGATGGCGATCATGATCGTTCCAATCATTTCCTCGATCACCCGAGAAGTGCTGGCAGTGGTCCCTCAACACCAGCGGGAAGCTGCCCTGGCCCTGGGGGCTACTCGCTGGGAAATGGTGCGGATTGGAGTTCTGCGGAACGCCCGCGCCGGTATCGCGGGTGCCGTAATTTTAGGGCTGGGCCGTGCCTTGGGTGAAACCATGGCTGTCACCATGGTGATCGGCAACACTCCTCAGATTGCAAAATCGCTCCTCGCCCCGGGTTACACCATGGCAGCCGTTATCGCCAATGAGTTCAATGAGGCTACAGGCGACCTGTATCGAAGCGCTCTGATTGAGATCGGCCTGGCGCTTTTTGTTGTCACCATTATCGTAAATATTCTCGCCGGCCTGATGGTTTGGACCGTCACCCGAGGCACTCCTGCGAGGACCAATGCCTAGGCGAGAAATCAGCCTCCGTCGCCAGCTTACGGACCACTTCTTTACCGGTCTGGCAGCCACTCTGTCGCTGGTGGTAGTCAGCACACTGATCGCGATCTTCGCCTACCTGGTCCTGAAGGGTGCAGGCGCGTTGAATTGGTCTTTCATCACCCAGACTCCAAAGCCAGTCGGAGAAGTTGGGGGCGGCATGGCCAATGCCCTGATCGGCTCCGTTATGATTTTGGGCATTGCGAGCATCTTTGGGGTGCCGCTGGGAATTGGCGCTGGGGTTTATCTGGCTGAATATGGCCGCAACCGGCTGGGAAAGTTGATCAGGTTTACCTCCGATGTTTTAAACGGCGTTCCATCCATCGTTATCGGCCTGGTGGCTTACGGATTGGTTGTCATCCCGCAGGGGCACTTCTCCGCGTTCGCCGGTGGAGTGGCTCTGGCCATCATGATGGTTCCCACGGTTGCCCGCACCACGGAGCAGATGTTGTTGTTGGTCCCTCACGCAGTACGCGAAGCGGCGTTCGGTCTGGGCATACCCCAGTGGCGGACGACTATCTCAATTACCCTGGCCACCGCCCGCGCGGGGATTATTACCGGTGTGATGCTGGCCTTTGCACGGGTTGCGGGCGAGACTGCTCCATTAATGTTTACCGCATTTGGAAACCAGTTCTGGAGTTTCAATGCGCAGCAACCGATTGCAGCACTGCCGCTTCAGATATTTACCTATGCCATTACTCCCTACGAAGATTGGCACCGCCAGGCTTGGGCGGGTGCCCTTATGTTAGTGATCCTGATCGTCGGCACCACTACCCTGGTACGCTTTGTCTTCATGCGTCGTATGCTGGGAGGGGCACGCTAAGATATGGCAACCGAGATCGAGGTTCGCGATCTAAAGGCCTGGTTCGGCAAAACTGAAGCCTTGCACGGTATCAACATGGCGGTAGAACAGAAACACGCCACTGCCGTTATTGGCCCATCTGGCTGCGGGAAGTCTACTTTTATTCGTTGCCTGAATCGGATGCATGAAACCAACCCGGACGCCAGAGCCGAAGGTGAGGTCAGGGTTGGCGAAGCCGACATCTATGACATGCCCGCAGTTGATGTCCGGCGCAAAGTCGGCATGGTGTTTCAGAAGCCCAATCCATTCCCCAGTATGTCGATTTATGACAACGTGGCTGCGGGATTGAAACTAAACGGCACGCGAAGCCACAAGACTCTGGATGACGTAGTCGAACGATCTCTTCAGCAATCCGCACTCTGGGATGAAGTCAAAGACGTGCTCAAGAAGAAGTCAGGCGCCAGCCTTTCCGGGGGCCAGCAACAGCGGTTGTGTATCGCCCGCGCGCTGGCGGTTAATCCCGAGGTCTTGCTGATGGACGAACCTTGCTCCGCGCTCGATCCCATTTCTACCGCCAAGATCGAAGACTTGATTTTCGAGTTGAAGCAGAGGCTCACCATCGTTATCGTTACTCATAACATGCAGCAGGCATCACGTGTCGCCGAATTCACCGGATTCTTTCTGATGGGCAACCTGGTCGAGTTTGACCGCACCGAGAAGATATTTACCAATCCCACGGACAAGAGAACGGAAGATTACATTACGGGCAGGTTTGGATGACACGAATTCGTTTTCATCAGGAACTCGAAGAACTCAAACACCGCATTTTGGCCATGGCTGGAATGGCCGAGCAGGCTGTTGACCTCGCAGTCCAGGCCTATTCTCAACGCGATCTTGCGCTCTGTGATCGGGTACTCGCCAACGAGCCCGGCATCAACCGCGCCGAGCGCGAAGTGGATGAGTTTGCCATTGATCTGCTCGCCATGCAGCAGCCCATGGCCATCGACCTCCGGTTCATCCTCGCGGTCATTAAGATCAACGCCGATCTCGAACGCGTGGGCGATCAGGCGGTGAATATCGCACAGCGCGTCATGCACATGCTGGACATGCCGGCATTCGATCTGCCGGTGGATATTCCAGCCATGGCGGGACGTGTGCGCGCCATGGTCCGCGATGCATTGAGATCCTTTATCGAGGCCGACACCGAGCTTGCAAAACATGTGCTTGAAGCCGATGACGAAATTGACCGCATCAATAAAGAAGCTTTCACCGCACTCTCCGCCTGCATGCGGGACAAACCAGGGTGTGCGGTGCAAGCTCTCGATGCTCTCTCAATTGCACGGAATCTGGAGCGGGTAGCCGATCATGCCACAAACATTGCCGAAGATGTCATATTCTGGGTTCGAGGAGCCGATGTTCGACACGGAGCCGGGCAGACATTTGCGGGCAGCTGAAAACGGGGTGCCCCAACCTTTGAATCCGACCATTTTCATTCTGGAGGACGATCCGGATATTGCTGGCCTGCTCAAGCATCACTTGCAACCTGCGGGCTATGGCGTTTCCTGGTTTCCTACCACCGCCGGCTTTCTGGATGAAATGCATGCGCGCCGTCCCGCGCTCGTCATTTTGGACATTATGGTTCCCGGCAACAGCGGCCTCGATGTCGCCAAATCCATCCGTAACAATTCGGCGCTCGCCGGAGTCCCTATCGTTTTCGTCACCGCGCGTACATCCGAACCCGACCGCCTGCGCGGCTTTGAAATCGGCGCCGACGACTACATCACCAAACCCTTCAGCCCGAAAGAAGTAGTCGCTCGGGTGAAGGCCGTACTGCGGCGCTTTGATACTCCATTTAAAAAAGAGATCGTTCGCGCCGGTGATCTTGTAATTGACACCGCGGCCATGCGGCTCACGGTTCGCAACGAACCCACCGTCACCACCGCCACCGAGTTCCGCCTGATTGAGTTTCTCGCTTCCCACCCTGGCCGCGTGTTCACGCGCAAGGCCTTGCTCGACGCCGTCTGGCACGATACCGCCTTCGTTACCCCTCGAATTGTTGACGTGTATATTCGGCGCTTACGGGAGAAAATAGAGCGTGACGCGGAAAAGCCTCGCCACATCCATACGGTGCGCGGCGCCGGATATATGTTCGAAGTCCGCAAGTGATCTGCTAACCGCGGGCTGACGGCTATTAACTCTGCGTTTTGCGGTTGTAAGCTCCTCTATGCGGAAGCGAATATTTCTAAAACTCTTCCTGCTGATCATCGCCGTAGTGGGGGTCTCCACTGCCGCGTTGGACCTGCTCGTGCGCCGTAGTTGGGAAGCCTCGCTCTCCGCGCAGCTTCAGCGCGATCTTGAAGATAAAGTCCAGATGTTTGCTGGCCGCGCCAACCGCGAAACCGGATCAATCCCTTTTCAACAATTGGCCAATGAAGTGGCCGCAGCAGCACGGGCCCGCGCCACCATCATCGACCGCTCCGGCAAGGTGCTCGCGGATTCAGGAGCTAATAGCGAGGAAATGGAGAACCACGCAACCCGACCTGAATTTATAGCCGCGCTGAATGGACACCTTGGGAGCAACAGTCGCACCAGTCACACTCTTGGCATTGAGTTTCGCTACGTGGCGGCCCCTGCTTCATTCGGAGCCGTGCGTCTGGCCTATCCTCTGGCTTCGATTCGCGCCGACATTCGCAGGGTGCGACTCGAGCTGCTTGAGGCATCTGCCTTTGCCCTGGCTGCCGGATTCATTTTGGCCCTGATTGCCGCCGAGAGTATCTCTCGCCGGCTGCGCCGCATGGTCGCCTTTGCCCAGGAGGTAGCCGCAGGAAATTTTGCCGCACGCCTGCCCGAGACCGGCAGCGACGAAATCTCCACACTTGCAGCCGCGCTCGATAAAACCGCGCGGCAGATTGAGAAAAACTTTCGCAATCTTGACACCAGTCGCCAGCAACTGGAAACCCTCCTCAACAGCATGGAAGACGCTGTGGTCGCGGTCTCTCCTGACCGCGAGATCGCCTGGTTCAACGGCGCGATGAAGCGCCTTTCCACCGGTGTGATAGCGGTGGGTACACCTCTGATTCGCGCCGTTCGCGACCCCGATTTCCTGCGGGTGGTTGCGGCTGTCCTCGAACATCAAAAGCCTCAGAATGCCACCCTGTACTCGGTCGCCCCAGGACACACATATGGCATGACCGGAGCACCCTTGCCGGACGGCGGCGCCGTTTGCGTGTTGCGCGACAGCACCGAGATTGCTCGCGTCGAGCGCACCCGCCGCGACTTCATCGCCAATGTCTCTCACGAATTGCGAACCCCGCTCACTTCCCTTCTCGGCTACGCCGAAACGCTGCTCGATGAACCTTTGGAATCTAAGACGCGCGAATTTCTGGAAATTATTCGCCGCAACGCTCAGCGCATGAGCCGTCTTACCGAAGACCTTTTGACACTGGCGCGCGTTGAATCCGGTGAAGACCCGCTGGAGCAGGCGCCCGTACCCGCCCATGACCTTCTACGCGATGCGCAGATTTCGTTTAACGAGGTTGCGCGTGTCAAAGGTTTGACCGTCAAAATTGCGAAGTCGCCAGACAGCTTGGTTTACGCCGACCGCGACGCAGTTCACCAGGTCTTTGCAAATTTGATTGACAACGCACTGAAATATGGGTCAGGAACCAAAACCATCGAGATCGGCGCCGTTGAGCGGGCCGCGGATGTCGAATTCTTCGTCCGCGATTTTGGTCCGGGTATTCCCTCTGAACATCTCGCCCGCCTGTTTGAGCGCTTTTACCGCGTGGACAAGACGCGATCGCGGGAAGCGGGCGGGACCGGCCTGGGTCTTGCCATCGTCAAGCACATCGTCTTGAACCATGGAGGTCAGGTGGGCGTCACCAGCGACCTCGGTCACGGCGCCATGTTCTGGTTCAGGCTCCCGCTGGCGCAGGTGGCAGACGAAAACACCTCTGCGACAGGAGCAAAGCACGGGTAGCAAAGACTGCAATTGCGCCTAACGCCACCGTTTCAAATCCGGCCAGAGTCCTGCCCAGCTTCCGAATTTCGAGCCGCGGCAGATAAACACATCAATCTGCTTTTCCAACGCATAAGGATTATCCGCTGACGTTCCGACGTACTGCACGTTCTTCCAAAGTGCTTCCAGGTTTTGGCGGCTATCGTCAAGCACGATCATGCAATTACCGGAGTACCCGCGTGGCCCCCACAAAAACCACGTCTGATGTCCGCTGAGCGATGGTGGCAGCCCATAGCGTGGGCCAAGGAAATCGATGGCGCCAGCCTGCCCATAATCCTGCGCGAAGATTCCGCAATCCGAGCGCTCGGCGGGCGAAAGCCGGTTCCATGCGACGGCGGTTTCAGCAACGATTTCCTGCCATCCGAACTGATCGGCGTACCACTGCGGCAGAGCGGCGCGTGCATGTGAGTGCTCCATGACCGGCAGCCTAAAAGGAAGTTTGTGCATGTATGCCATAAAACTTTCAGGAGAGAGAATCGGTACAAACGTCGGCGCAAGATAGGCGCCATTGGCAAGCAGAAAAATAATGATCACTGGTTTGAGCCAAGTGATGCGCGGCCGAGTTAATGCAGCCTCAATCGGCACGGCACCCGCGGCGAGCAGCATGGGGTAGATCGGCGCCAGATAGTAATTCTTCCCGTGCAACAAGAAAAAGACGGTGTAGCAGACGATGTAGCTCCAGCCAAGAACACGATATGGCTTGAGAGGCGTCCACCACAGAAGCGCAATGACTCCTGCGATCCATATCGGAGCGGTCAGAGGATTGATCAACAATGCCTGCTGCAGGAAAAATTGGCCGGCGGGCAACACGACATCACGCCCGTTTGCGCGGATGTTGTGCATGAGCTCAAGAAAGGGCCAATGATAATGAAGGTTCCAAAGGACGTTCGGAAGAAAGATGACGAACGCCGCCAGCCCGCCGATCCAGATCCATTTGTTAAGGAACGCACGTCGCTCGGCGGTCAGAAGCAGGCCGACAACAACACTGAGACCAAACAATGCGATGGAGTATTTCTCCTCCAATCCCAGCCCAGCAAAAACTCCGAACCACAGCCAGTAATGTGGCTGGTGGCGTTTGATCGCGAGAATAACAAAGTATGCACACGCCATCCAAAGGTTCGGCTCCAGGCAGTTAGTGGTGAGCAGGTAGCCGTCGGAAAGATACATCGGGGCAATCCCGACACAGACCGCGGTGAGAAGCAGCCCGAACCGCTTCCCGCCGAGCTCGCGCGTTATGGCCGCAGTTTGGATGACGAGAATAGAAGAGGCCAGCGCGGGCACCAAACGAATTGCCCGCAGCGAGTACCCGAGCACTTCTCCGCTGATTCGCGCCAGGAATGGCACCAGCGGCGGTTGATCGACATATCCCCAAGCCAGATGCCGGGCGCAGGCGATGTAGTCGAATTCGTCGCGAAAATATCCGTAGCGATTGTTGAAGTAGATATGAAAGAGCAGTTTGGCTACAGCAATCGCCCACACGAATGCCATGCCGGACGTGGCCAGGGATTCGCGTTGTGTCGGCTTCTCCAGGACGGTCGTCGCCATATTTCCAAATACGGAAGTCAGTACGGCTTGGTTCCCGGATAATCGGTCTCGTATAACTGTTCGAGATTGTTGCGTTTGAGCAGTTCGTGTACTTCCGCTGAGGACAGCCGCCGCCCGGGCGCCTGATCGGCTTGCGCCAGTTCGTATCCAACCACCGTCATTACAGCTGTTTGTAGCCCCAGCATTCGCGGGTCAATATGCTCGAAAGTGTCGATGATCGTGTGGTGACGAAAATTGTAATCCCCCTCCTCAACCAATAAAGAATAGACCGGCACTCCAACAACCATGAATGCTTCCTCATCGGATTCGAATGTTGCATCCAAAGCCATTCGATTCGCTCCAAGGGGACTCAACGGCTCCAGCAACTTTTTAGTTGCAGGCTCGAGGTCCTTGCGCCCGTAAAGCTGAAGACCCAATGGCGCTTGAGCGCCGGAGTCGGTATTGATGACAGCCCAGGTACGATCGAGCTCCGCCTTATGCTGTTCGACGTATGCCTTTGACCCAAGGTCCGACTGCTCCTCGCCGGAGAAAAATACAAATCTGATCGTGTGGCGCGGACGAATATTTAGCGACTTCAAAATGCGAGCGCCTTCGAGTATCGCCGCTACGCCGCAGCCGTTGTCATTCGCGCCTTGTGCGGGGTCCCACGCATCAAAATGCGCCGTCAATAAAACAAAAGAACTCGGATCATCACCCTCAAGATCTGCAACGACATTGCGCTCCTCACCGGGGCGATCACCGAAAGAGTTCTGCACGTTCAGTCTTATCTTTACTTCTCCATGCCTCATGAGTCTGCGAAGCAGGGCCGCATCCTCGGCCGCGATGGAGAGTACCGGCAACGGACCCCGTGGATAAAAGAGAAACGCCGACGTGTACAGCATCCGGTCGGGCTTGTCCGAAATGATCATCATCGCCGCCGCACCGGCCTCGGCCAGTTGCTTGGCGATGTCCGCTCGAATCCCAACATAGCTGGTTGAAAGCGCATTACTTGCCAGATCGACCAGAACGGCTGCTCCGCGGACATTCTGAGAAATCGGCGAGCGCCCGTCCGCGGTTGCGCCCAGTTCCGCGACCGGCGCCTCGATCGGCCCGCGTGTCCCCGGCACCCAACCGTACGTTCCGACGTACAGCGCGCGATGCACCGGGCTCACGATCTCGCCCGTGGTCGTCCCTTTCTGCCACGTGGGGCTTAATTGATAATTTTCAAAATGCGCGTTGTCGAATCCGGCTTGCTTCAGCGTCTTCAGGATTAATTCCGCCGTAGCCCGCGATTCGGGACTGCCGGTAATTCGTCCGCCAATCCGGTCAGTGAGAGTCTCGAGAAAATTTGACGCTCCACCGCCGATCATGGCACGCCCGACAATTCGCTCGATGTCATTTTTGGTTGCGCTTGAATCGGAAGAAGCAGGAGCAGTTACTTGCGCCACGGCAGCATGCGTAAAGGTCAGGAAAAGAATGGCAGCCAGAGAACGATGCATCGGCACCCCGCAGTATGAACTGAGAAAAGACAATCCGGAAGAGTTGTTATCCGCCCGAGTAAGTCATTTCGACGACCGTGCAATCGTCGCTCAGCGGGGTACCCGCGCAGAAATCAGAGACGGCGGCAAAGATATCTTTCATCGTTCCCTGCTTGGCGGCGACTTCCAGGCGCTCGTTGTCGAAAAACTCGCCTTCCGCGTTTTCGGCTTCAGTGACGCCGTCCGTGACCAGCACCAGGCGATCTCCCGCATGCAGGCTGTAACGGTCGCTTTCGTACGTAACGTCGGGCAGTAGCCCAACCGGAAGATTGCCGTGCGCAGGACGAATAACTTCTCCTCCGCAAACCAGCAGCGGCGGAACGTGACCACAATTCACGTATTCGAGTTCCCCGTCGCGTCGCAAACGGGCGATGATAACGGTGGCGTACTTTTCCCCGATATGTTTGCTGGTAAGAAAGCGGTTGGCGGAACCGACGATGTCCGTGAGCGGTGTATGCGCGACCAGTTGCGAATAAATCATTCCTTGCAGAGTTGAAGCCAGCAGCGCGGCGGAAACTCCCTTGCCCGCAACATCCGCAAGAACCACTGCCAGCCCATCATCCGTATTCACGGCATCAAAAAAATCTCCCCCGATTTCTTTGCAGGATAGATTTTTGCCATCCAGACGAGCAAATGGAACATCCGGGATGGTCACTGCCATGAGACCGTGCTGAATGGAGGCCGCAATCGAAAGCTCCTGCTGATAACGCCGCGATTCTTCTTCCGCCTGCACCAGCCGCGCGTTCTCGATCAGCGACGCCGCTTCGGTCGCCACCACATGAAGAATGTCTCCGCTGACCTTCGAAATATCACGCGAGGCAAATCGTGAATCGACATACAGCGCGCCCAGCGCTTCGCCCGTAGGCGCGGTGTCGCCACCCCGTCCGCGTGTTTGCACCTGAAGTCTGCGCAAGGGAATGCAAATCACTGTTCGCAGGTCGTAGGCAACGATACTTTGCCGTCCCGAAAGATCTATCGATCGGCTTGTGTCGCTGAGCAGAAATTCCGAATTGGCCCGCATTGCGTCTTCCAGAATGGAATGGGAAATTGTCGTGTCGTCGAGCAGCAGCTCGCCCTTCGAGTTCCGCCCCGCAGCCAGACGCAGCTTACCTTCCGCTGTCCTGAGGAATACGTAGCCGCGCTCGCCGCCGGTCAGCTTCAGCGTGACGTCGAGCAGCGTAAGCAGGATCTCGTCCAGCACGCCGGTGGTGTTCAGTTTGCGTGCAGCTTCGAGAAAAATCGTCAGCTTCTCCAGGTCGGTGACTTCGTTCGAAATCTGAATGCCGGAGATCTGGCTGAGAAAATCGCGCGCCGTATTCGTCGTAACGTGCTGGGGATGAAAGACTGCGTAGATAGTATCGCGGGCGCCGAACTCCAGCCGATCATTACGCTCCAGCGCCTTGCGCTGCTGCACACGTTCGCCGTTGACAAAGGTTCCATGCTTGCTGCCCTGGTCTTCGACGTAGAACTTGCCGCTTTCGGAAACGATCAGGGCATGGTCGCGGGAAACCCGGGGATCGGGTATCGCCAGGTCCTTTTCGACCTTTCGTCCGATGCTGAACGGGCTGTGGTCAAGGTACAGGGTGCGTTGTTCATTTCCGTGAACAAAGATCAGGCTGGGAAACACTCCCGATCCGATCCCCGAAATAGGGCCGATGATAGTTTGAGCAGCCATGGCGCGCTTTAGTGTGCATAAGCATAATGCCAGTAAAATGCCTGCGCGTGAAGGGGTAGCTCGAAGAGAGGTTGATGGTGGTTTCCGGGCAGGAATATACTTGTTCCGACCTGCCTGATGGGGTTCCGAGGTAGTGTCCTGGAGTCCGTGAATGAGCCACACCGCTTGCCGGGGGACGGTTGTCCTTGCGTTTCTTGCTTTGCTTGCACCTACGGCTCTCGCGCAGTCGCTCGGCGGTCCGGGGCTAAGTGGCCCGACAATTGACAGCTTTTCTAATCATCGCGATGGCACTGCTCCCTTTGACATTTCCGCGTCTGGCTTGACTCAGCTTAATTCCCGAATGATGTTCACCGATCCCGAACATCAAACCAGTCCCCTGCAGAACCCGGCACTAATGGTCTCCCAATTGGATCTAAAAGCACCAAAAGACGCAAAGAAAGAGTTCGAAAAGGGCTATCAGTTTTACAGCCGCAAAGACTATCAGGCCGCCATCGAGCATCTGGCGAAAGCTTTAGCCACTTATCCCGACTACGTGGCTGCGCACAATGCCCTGGGATCCGCCTATCTTGGACTGGATCGGAACGATGAAGCCCGGCAACAATTCGCTAAAGCCGCGGTTCTCGATCCTCACCTTCCTCTCGCCTTTCTGAACCTGGCTTACGCCGAAACCGCTCTTCACCATTATTCCGCTGCGCAAGTCGCAGCCCAGAAAGCCTCGGCCATTGCGCCTCTCGATCTTCAGGTCCTGACTTTGCTGGCTTACGCCGAACTTATGAACAAGGACTATGCGGCCAGCGCAGAAACCGCAGAGAAAGCTCACGATACTAAGGAGCCAGGGCACTCCATCGTTCATTTTTACGCAGCTGCCGCGTGGGACCACCAAAATGACGCTGACCATGCCAGCGCGGAACTGAGAAAATTAATCAGCGAAGATCCAAAATCTCCTGCCGCCGCTAAAGCGCGCGATCTGTTGCAGCAGCTGAAAACCGAGAACAGACCTGAAACACCGTCTGCTTCACTCAAGCCCGCATCAGCCGATGACACCAATCCCGCCGAAGCAGCCTTCAAAGCGCAAATCGCCTTGCAAGCGACTCAGGACAAAAAAGAACAGCAGCAGGTCACCGAAGCCGAGGCCATTTGTGAAAGCTGCGACGCTGCCACCATGTCGCTCTCGGAGGCGCCGGGTGCATCCAAGGCTGGAGAACGCGGCTGGACTTTGCACAGCCATGTGGACGAAGTATCTGTCCTGTTCGTTGCGACTGACCATGGCAAGCCCATTCGGGATTTAGTGCAGTCAGAGGTCACGGTGCGCGACGCTGGAAAGCCTCCGGCTTCAGTGGTTGCATTTCGCACCGAATCTGAACTGCCGTTGCGCCTGGGCTTGATAATCGATACCAGCGAATCAGTAAAGGGCCGGTTTTCCTTCGAGCAGTCGGCCGCCAGCGATTTCGTGCAGAAAGTCCTTACTAAAAAAGATGACACTGCGTTCGTCGTGGGTGCCTCCAATTCCGTGCTCCTGGTACAGGACTTCACCTCAGATACCGCGCAGATCACAGACGGTATCCGCAGCCTGGCTCCTGCAGGCGGCACCGCATTGTGGGACGCAGTCGAGTTCGCCGCCAACAAGCTCTCAGAAAAAACCGAGGCTCAACCCGTCGCCAAGGTGCTGGTGGTCATCAGCGACGGCCGTGACAACTCCAGCCGCAACTCCCTCAAGCACGCCATTGAGGCTTCAGAACACAAAGACGTAACCATCTACACGGTCAGCACCAACGACGTGCGCTACCTCTCCACCGCTTTTCTCGACAGTGCCATTCTCGGCGACCGCGCACTGAAGAATTTGGCTGAACGCACCGGGGGGACCAGCTTTGTCCCCGGCTCGATCAACAACCTGGACAAAAGCCTTTCCGATCTGCAGGAATTCATCCGCGGAAGGTATGCGCTGTTATACAAGCCGGCGCTGTTGAAACATGACGATCAATACCGGCCGATCAACATCACTGCACAGAAATCCGGGCATAAGCTAAGGGTTTATTCCCGCAAGGGATACTACGCCCGCGCCAGTTTTGCTTCGAATCCCACTCCCTAGCCGGTTCGTTCGGCCGCGTTAGATGGGAATCTATCGCAGCTCCTCCATCACTTGATCGAGAACCTCCGGCCCCGGACGCGTGACCGAGGTCGGCAAAGTTGCCAGCGCGTCATCAGTAATGTTCAACATGTCGATGAACGTCGGCGCCTTCGTGTTTACGTACAGAACTCCGGTAAGCATTTCGCCTTTTTCTTTGGCCTCATTCAAGCGGGTGATCGAACGGATTTTGTTGGTGGGATCGTAATCCTCTTCCAACTTGCGCAGCAGGAGCCGTGAACCGTCGTGCATCTCTACTTCCATGGTCGTGCCGGGATCGTAGTCGGCGGAGATTTCCTCGAATACGGGAACAAAATTGATCTCCTGCAGCGGCTCGTCATGATCTTTTGCGTACTTGTAGGACTTGGTCGAACCTTCATGATCGTTGAAGGTCACGCAGGGCGAGATCACATCCAGCAGCACCGTCCCACTGTGAGCGATTGCTGCCTTCAGCATGGCATGCAGTTGGCGCTTGTCGCCGGAAAATGACCGTCCAACAAACGTTGCGCCGAGAGAAATGGCCAACTCGCAGGTGTCGATCGGCGGAAGTTCGTTAACCACGCCGGTTTTCAGCTTTGATCCCAGATCAGCGGTCGCAGAGAATTGGCCTTTGGTCAGACCGTAAACGCCATTATCTTCGATGATGTAAATAATCGGCAGATTGCGCCGCATCAGGTGGACGAACTGACCAATGCCGATCGATGCAGTGTCGCCATCTCCACTGACGCCGAGCGCCATCAGACTGCGATTCGCCAGGACCGCTCCGGTTGCCACCGAAGGCATCCGGCCGTGGACCGAATTGAAGCTGTGCGCGCGTGACAGGAAATACGCCGGACTTTTCGACGAGCATCCGATACCGCTCAGCTTCGCCACCCGCTCCGGTTGCACTCCCATTTCATACAGTGCGTCAATAATTCGTTCCGAGATCGCATTGTGGCCGCAACCCGCGCAGAGCGTCGTCTTGCCGCCGCGATAATCCAGCACGGCCAATCCCAGGCGATTTGTCTTTGGTGCAACTGGCGTGGTGGCCATTACTTTCCCTCCATCGCGATAATTTCGTCGGTGACCGAACGCGCATCGAGTGGCAGGCCATCCAATCGCGCTACGCTCCGCAACTTCGGCGCCAGTTCGTTGTCAAGATCGAGTTTAAGCAGCGACATCATCTGCGCATCGCGGTTCTGCTCGACTACATAAACGCGCTTGTGCGTCCGGACGAAGTCTGCGATTTCATGCGCAAACGGATAGGCTCTAATACGCAGGTAGTCGGTCGCAACTTTATATTCATCCCGCAACTGATCGCGTGACTCGGTCAGCGCCCAGTGCGAACTGCCGAACGCGATGATTCCAATCTCCGCATTGGGCATGGTTTCAGAGACCGGCGCCGGAACCAGCCCGCGCGCATGCTCGAACTTCCGCTGCAGACGCTCCATGTTGGCTTCGTAATCCTGCGGGCGTTCACTGTACAACGCTTTATCGTTGTGTCCACTGCCGCGAGTAAAATAAGCCGCCGCGGGATGTTCAGTACCCGGCAGAGTTCGGTAACCTACGCCGTCGCCGTCCACGTCCTTATATCTTGAGAATCCCCCCAGCTTACTGAGGTCTTCTTTGGTCAGCACCTTGCCTCGTTCAATCGGCGTTTTCGGATATGGGAACGGATCGGACATCCAATTATTCATGCCAAGATCCAGATCCGACATGACGAAAACGATCGTCTGTAACTGTTCTGCAAGATTGAACGCGTTCATCGCCATCTCGAAACACTCGTGTGGAGATGACGGAAATAGCATCACGTGTTTAGTGTCGCCGTGCGACAAAAAGGCAGTTGAGAGAATGTCACCCTGCGAGGTGCGAGTGGGGAGACCGGTTGAAGGGCCTACTCGTTGAATGTCCCATACCACGGCCGGAATCTCGGCGTAATAAGACAGTCCGGCAAATTCTGACATCAGCGAGATGCCAGGCCCCGAGGTCGTCGTCATCGCCCGTGCACCCGCCCAACCTGCGCCGATCACCATGCCGATGGCCGCGAGCTCATCTTCCGCCTGCACCACCGCAAATGTAGCCTTTCCGTCCGGCCCAATGCGGAAGCGCTTCAGGTACTCGATCATGTTCTCGGCCAGCGATGACGATGGCGTGATCGGATACCAACTCAGCACCGTACATCCGGCGAAAACGCAGCCTAGCGCGGAAGCTGCATTGCCATCGATGATGATCTTGCCCTGGGTCTTGTTCATCCGTTCCAGCCGGAACGGATCAGCCTTAGTCAGGCTCGCATTAGCGTAGTCAAACCCCGCTTGCACCGCCGCCAGATTCAGATTCGCGGCCTTCACCTTTTTCGCAAACTGCTTGCGCAGGGCCTTTTCCACTTCGGCCATGTCTAAATCGAGCAGCCTGGCCGCTACCCCGACATAAATCATGTTCTTGACCAGCTTCCGCAGCTTGGCCTCTGGGCACACCGGCGCGACTAATTTGTCGAAGGGCACTGAATAAAAAATCAGGTCACTGCGCAGGGAATCCAGCTTGAGCGGCTCGTCATACAGCACCACCGCCCCGGGAGCCAGCGCCATTACGTCGTCGCGGCCCGTCTCCGGGTTCATGGCGATCAGAAGATCGATTTCTTTCTTGCGGGCGACGTAGCCGTCTTTGTTTGCGCGAATGGTATACCAGGTCGGGAGTCCGGCAATGTTCGACGGAAACAGGTTTTTGCCGGAAACCGGAATACCCATCTGGAAAATGCTGCGGAGAAGTACAGTATTCGAGCTCTGCGAACCGCTGCCATTCGCCGTCGCCACCTGGATGCTCATGTCGTTGACGACTGGCACCCGCGCCGCGCCGCCAGCGGCTTCGTGCAGCCCCACATCGGTTGTAGCCATTGACTAACGGGTCCTTCCTGCCATCACGTTATTGCAGGCGCCAAAGCGCCAACCCGCACAGGTTCTGAAATGTGAGGGGATGATTAAATTATACGGTAATGATTGGATGTGAGTAATCCCATGAAGGGTGCGATGATTACCGATTAGTGACTAGGGAATCGTATTTATGAGCCGTGCCCATTGCAGTGCAACACGCCAAGGTATTTACTCCATGGCCCGACAATATCCCGGTATTGATACGCCATAACTCTCGAAATCTGATGCAGGTGGGTCAAGTCATGCGCCGCCCACGTGGCCAACAACTGGGCCAGGGTGACGACTCCGAGCGATGGATGTAGCCCACGCCGCCCGAAGTCCTGCGGCTGCAATCTCAAACCACGAAGTTCCGCTATCTTTTCTGACCGCAACCGGGTAAATTCATCCAGCAACTGCGACAGTGACTTCCCCTCACTTTCGCGCACTTGCCCCATCCGATCAAACGGCTCGAACGGCTTAACCTCGCCGCACTCAAGTATTATTCGTGCCCGCGGCATCCAGTCGGTGCGATCGCCATGAATCAGATGGCCGACAATGTCGAACGCACTCCAGCTGCCCTCGCCTTCATTTCGAAGCGTCCACTCCTCGGGCAGGTCGCGCAGCCAAGCATTGAGAGTGGCGGGAGTTCGGCTAAGAAGCAGTATCGTATGTTCCAGATTGTGTTCCATAGGCCCTGTTTCATCTCATCGTCATCCGCAGTTTACAATCAATTAAATCGCGATGTCAGACCACGACTCCCAGCAGGTTCTCGTTCCCAATGAAGTCTATTCTCCGAGTGATCAGCAAGTCGTATATGTGACTCGCCCACGCCAGCGATATTGGCTCCACATTCTTCTTCTGGTGGTAACGTTTTTCACCACGCTGGTTGTCGGCGCTCGCCTTGAGTGGAATTTCCAGCACGGACTGCCCCCCTTTCTTCTCGACGACAGTATCTTTCCCTTTTTGTGGGCATTACAGGGACGTCACTTACTCCTGGGCGTTCCCTTTTCGCTGACCTTAATGTCTATTTTGCTGGCCCATGAAATGGGTCATTATCTCTATTGCCTGAGATATCGTATTTCAGCAACGCTGCCGTTTTTCATTCCTTTCCCAACTCTGATCGGCACGCTTGGCGCTTTCATCCGTATTCGCTCTCCACTGCGATCGCGCGCGATTTTGTTCGATATCGGAATCGCAGGGCCGATTGCCGGATTTGCAGTCGCTCTTCCCGTTCTGTTCTTTTCGCTCGGACATTCACACGTCGCTCCTTTCGGAGTCGCTTTGCCGCGCATTCAGTTGGGATATCCCTTGATTTTCGGTCTGGTGCAGAAGGGGCTTGCGGTAATGAACCCACTCAATCCGGTCGCCAGCGTACCCCTGTCTCGCTTGTATCTGAGTCCGGTCGCGATTGCTGCCTGGGTGGGAATGTTCGCAACTTCGCTGAACTTGCTTCCTGGCGGCCAACTCGATGGCGGCCACATCGTTTTCGCAGTTTCGCCGCACTCACATCGTACAATTTCGCGCATTACGATCCTCGCCCTGATCCCGCTTGCGCTTTTCTTCTGGACAGGCTGGATTGTCTGGGCCATTCTGCTGCGCGTAAGCGGCATGCGTCACCCCGCAGTTACCGAGTGGCCGGACATCACTCCCGCACGCCGATGGCTGGCATTGTTCGCCCTGACAATGCTCGTTGTAACGTTTACTTATCTACCGCTTTCTCCGAGCGACAACGACAGTTCGCTGTTCGGGTCTTTATCGGCTGTCGTTAAGATGTTTTATCACCCGCGAACTCTGCACTAATTTTCGACTACCTTGTTTCATGTATTTCCTGATTACGGCAAGGCCTGTATCCCCAGCCACTCACGCTTCACAATCGTGAAGCCAGCTCCGAATTTCCACATCCAGCAATTCGCGGCAGCAACTCCGATCGCGATAAATCCACTATTTTCACCACAACTCTTCGGCGCCACATTGGCACACGGTTTGCATATTTAGTTTGCAAATTCTTAGCTTTCGAGGCCCGAACATGCGTGCACGATCAATCCTGCTTTTCTTTTTGACCGCTATCTTTGCCGCCTTTGTCGCAATCGGCGCAGCAGCACAGTCCTTAGTTTCTGGCGATATCACCGGAATCGTTTCTGATCCCTCCGGTGCTGTCATTCCAAATGCTACGGTTACGTTGAAGAACAATGGCACGGGGCAGACGCAAAATGCCACGAGCAATCAATCCGGCGTTTACAGATTTTCTTTGCTGACTCCTGGTCAATACACGGTTACGGTCAATGCGGCAGGATTTCAGAATGCGGAGCGAACCGTTACCGTGGTTGTGGGTCAAGCCACAAGCATGAATATGCAACTCGCGGTCGGCGCGTCCTCACAGACAGTGGAAGTGACGGCAGAGGGTGGCGTGGTGCAAACCGAGAATGGGAACATCTCCACCACCTTCACCCCCGAACAGGTTGAACTCGTCCCCAACCCCGGTAACGATCTCAGCTACATCGTCCAGACCGCGCCCGGCGCAGTCATGAACACCCAGGCCGGATACGGCAACTCCGCCACCTTCGGCCTTCCGGCGACCTCGAATCTTTTCACCGTCAACGGAATGAATGAGAATGATCCTTTTCTAAACCTGAACAACTCCGGAGCTACCAATCTTCTGCTCGGCCAGAATGATGTTCAGGAAGTCTCAGTGGTGAACAACGGATACTCGGCGCAATATGGCGGCCTGGCCGGTGCCAATGTAAATTACGTCAGCAAATCCGGCACCAACAACTGGCACGGCAACGTCAATTATTTCTGGAACGGCCGCGCCATGAACGCCAACAGCTGGTTCAATAAGCAAGCGCAACTGGGTGACGGCGACCCAAGTACTCCCAATCGCCCACCTTTCTCCAATGCCAATCAATGGTCGGCTTCCGTCGGCGGCCCGCTTATCAAGAACAAGACCTTCTTCTTTGTGGATTACGAAGGTCTCCGCGTGCTGCTGCCCACCAGCACGTTGACCCAGATTCCAAGTCCGGCATTTCAGTCGGCTACCCTGGCTAACATCTCGGCCACTTCTCCGGCCCAATTGCCCTTCTACCAGAACATTTTTAATCTCTACAACTCCGCGCCAGGTGCAGCAAATGCAGGCCCGATTCCGGGAGGCAGCGACGGTTGCGACGGCACTCTCAGTTTGGGAGGCAACCCTTGCGCCCTGGCATTCCGCTCCACCGCGGGCAACTTCACCCATGAGTGGCTGCTTACTGCGCGCGTGGACCAGAATATCGGCGATAACGATCGCGCCTATGTCCACTTCCGCAGTGACCACGGCGTCCAAGCCACCTACACCGATCCCATCAACAGCGTATTCAATGCGCAGAGCACCCAGCCCCAGTATGAAGGCCAGTTGAACGAAACCCATACCTTCAGCGGCAGCGCCACCAATCAGTTCATTCTTTCTGGATCCTGGTACAGCGCGATTTTCAAGCCCGCTGATATGGCCGCGGCCACTGCTCTCATGCCTTATCGCCTGCGTTTCAGCGGTGGTACCTTCTATGATCTTGGCCGCGATCTGAACGATTGGCCTCAAGGCCGAAATGTAACCCAGTACCAGATTGCTGACGACTTGTCGAAAGTTTACGGCGCTCACAATCTGCGGTTCGGAATCAATTTCCGACGCAATGACATCACCGATTATTCCCCCGGCTTGTTTACTACCGGAGAAATTATTGGTGAAGATCAGGCCAGCTTCTTCTCGGGAACGGCGGGACTGTTTACCCAAGCCTTCAACACTCGACCCACACAGCCTGTTGCCCTGTACTCACTGGGAGTGTATGCGCAGGATGAATGGGCAGTTCGTCCGACTTTAAAGATAACCATTGGACTGCGGGCCGAGCACGATTCCAACCCCGTTTGCCAGACCGATTGCTTCGCCCGGCTTACCGGTAGCTTTTCCAACGTTTCACATGACGTCAATCAGCCCTACAACATGGCAATACAAACCGGAATACATTCCGCTCTGCCCTATTACACAGCCATCGGGTGGGAACCCCGTCTCGGCTTTGCCTGGACCCCACGCGGCGCTGGAACCAACACCGTGATTCGCGGCGGAATTGGAATTTTCCACGACTTCTTCCCCGCCACGGTGGCTGACAGCTTCCTGAACAATCCTCCGCTCTACAACCAATTCTTCGTTGGGCCGGGCACTCTGGCTCCGGGTGTGGCGGGGGATGTTCAAGGACTCGCGTCGGGCGCCAACTCCTCTTTCGTTACCGGGTTCGCGAATGGCGGGACCCTCGGCAGCATCAGCGGATCTAACCCTTTCTTCGTGCCGCCATCAGTATTCAATTCCGAGCGCTCTGTTCATGCTCCGCAGTATCAGGAGTGGAACCTCGAATTGCAGCAGGGATTCGGGCAGAAGACGTCGGTGAGCATCAACTACGTCGGCAACCATCAAATTTACGGCCCGCTTCAGAACGCCGGCTTGAATGCGTTTTGTGACGCTGTCTGTCTGGGAAGTCTGGGCGCCACCTCGGCCCAGTTCTCCGATCTGCCAACCACGACACCTGATCCCCGCTTCGGGACCGTGACTCAGATTGGCAGCTCTAATGTCGGCAACTACAACGGTGTGACCGTGTCGTTGCAGCGCCGTTTCTCCTCACTACAATTCTCCGCTAATTACACCTATAGCCACGCTCTGGACATCGTTTCCAATGCGGGGATTTTGCCCTACAACTTCAACACCAACGAGAGCACTCTGAATCCGCAGGATCCGTTCAATTACAAGCGTTACAACTACGGCAATGCAGATTACGATGTTCGCCACTATGCCAGCCTCAACTACGTTTGGACCACGCCCAAGCTGAGCGGCTGGAGAGGAGCCATCGCCAGTTGGACAGTTTCAGGCACGTTGTTCACGCGTTCAGGCCTTCCAGTCACCGCCTACGATGACAATGCCAGCAGCACTCTGAATGGCTTTAATTACGGCATCAGCGCCGGTGATCCCGTGTTCGCAAACTATAACGGCTCTGGCCCTGTAGTCTGCACTCGCAACGCGGTCAACACTCCCTGCCTCGATGGCACTTCGCAGTTCACCCCTTCTATCAACGGCTGGGGCAGTCAGCGGCGCAATCAGGTCTGGGGTCCGCACTTCTTCGACACCGACCTGACCGTCATGAAGAACTTCCATTTGCCGATCACCGAAGCCAGCAATCTCGGAATCGGCTTGCAGTTCTTCAATATCCTTAATCATCCCAACTTCGATCAGCCGGACGCCAATATTTCCAGTTCCACGTTCGGCCAGATCATTAATACCGTAAGCGTGCCGACCAGCATTCTTGGATCGTTCCTCGGCGGAGACGCCTCGCCACGCCTCATTCAGGTCAAGGCGACGCTGTCCTTCTAGCCGTCGTCGCGCGGGTAATGCGGCAGCCCCGGAGATTCCGGGGCTTTCTTTTTTGCCGTTTTAATCTTCGACGACTCTCGCCGTCATCTCCTCGGCCGGGTCTCCGCCCACCATGCCCTGCGCAATGATCAGTCGCCGAGCCTCTACCCGAAGCTTCGGCAGTCGCAATCCGAAGATAGCCGCGCCACCCAGGGCCGCTACTGCGCCGGCACTGACCGCCACCGGCGCGCCCAACCGATCGGCAATCGCTCCCCCCATGAGCGCCCCCCACGGCGCCATTCCCATAAACATCATGGAATAAACAGACATTACCCGGCCGCGCAATTCGTCGGGCACCATCGCCTGAATCAATGTGTTTGACGCAGACATTTGCAGCATCATGCAGAAGCCAACCGGTACGAGCAGGGCGGTCGAAAGCCAGAAATTGTTGGATAGGCTGAAGACAATCAGCGATATCGCAAATCCCGCGCACGAAAGTGTCACCCAGCGGCCAAGACCTTGTACCCCGGTTCGAGTCGCCAGTGTAAGTGCCCCCAGCAACGCGCCCAGGCCGGTCGCTCCCATCAGGATGCCCAGCCCGCGAGGCCCGCCATGCAAAATGCGGTCTGCAAAGACCGGCATAAGGACGGTATAGGGCATGGCCACCAGGCTTACCAAGCCGAGTAAAAGCAGCAACGCGCGTATCGGTGCGGTCTCGCGGACAAACCGGAATCCCTCGATCACGTGCTCGATCGGTGATCCCATCGCTTTTATTTATCGCGGCGAAACCTGCATCATCAGCAGACCAACAATTACCGCGATGTAGCTCACCGCATCCGAAAAAAAGCACCATCCCTCGCCGATTTTTGCTACCACGATTCCGGCGATCGCGGGTCCAATGATGCGCGCGCCGTTGAACATCGACGAATTCAGTGCAATAGCATTGATGAGATC
>Ga0105241_10000300_pt1 | contig 37004 bp, 50 predicted proteins | sample KBSC64metaG_FD_80422 | JGI IMG/M metagenome (GOLD analysis project Ga0105241, IMG submission 80422) | Corn rhizosphere microbial communities from Kellogg Biological Station, Michigan, USA - KBS C6-4 metaG | ecosystem: Host-associated > Plants > Roots > Rhizosphere > Soil | place: Michigan, USA... | reverse complement strand
TGGCGCGCGGCGGTTCAGGAGTCGGCCTTTGTGGCGGTTCAGGTGCTGGCCTTCGGTTCCTGGCGCCGCAGGTTGACGACGGCCGTCACGGGAGCGCCGCCGACAACTTTAATCTCCCAAGATGCAGTTGCGCATCGCTCGTCGACCACAATGATGCTAGGCGAGTGGCTAGTCATGTACTCGACGGCGCCCGGTGCGGTCTTCGTGACGAAGCTGCGGCTGAGCGCTTCAGGGCTGAGCCGCGAGCGATAGTTGCCCTGGGCGTGCTGGTACTCGAGTTCGAGGGCGCCATCGGGCGCGCGGGTGGCGAGAAGGGGCCCGCCCTCCTTTGTCGGAAGTCGAGCAGTGGAAGACATTAAGCCGTCCGGATCCCAGAATAGCCCAAAATATCACTTTTAACCCAGTACCTTTCCCGCTTATTTGAGACCCTTCTGGAGGTGGGCCGCAATATCTAGCAAGATGCGGCGGTAGCGCGTTTTCGGAACGACTACTGTGAGCTCTGGGCAGTGCAACGTCAGCAAGACATTGCGGTACCCACTCTGCATAGCGGCGCGAGCAAATCCGTGCGAGAATCCGATATCGCTCTTAAATATGCAGCCCGGGTCCGCGGACTCTGCGGCGGCCTCAAACTCACTAATGGCCTTGTACTGCCATTCGGGCGAAGTTTCTCCGCTACGTGCGTACAGAGTCCAGACAACCTCTGTACTATCGTTCAGCTCGACGCAAAGCTCCGCCGTGAAGTCGCTCAGCTTGCGAATGGTGACATGCGGCGTCTGAAGAAGCACCTCCATATCCTCCGCGTTTTGGCGGGCCACGCTTCGATAAGTTCGCGCATACTCTTCTTTACCTTCGCGTAAGGCAGGGAGTGCCGTGAGTTGCAAGGTGTGCGCTTCATGAAGCCCGCGGCTGATGTCGCCGCGGAGACGCTGCATCTCGTACTCTTTTTGGTGGTCCATCCCAAATATAAAGAGGATAGTGTGTCTAATTATGTAAATTGAATAGGGCATTCTGTAGCGATTCACTCTTCGTAATGCGTTCGAGAAAGCTTGTGCCCTGCCGCAGCTGTGGGGGGCGATATAGGGGCCGCGCGGGGCTTGCTTCCCATCAGCGCTGGCGGTGTAAGCCTGACGACAAAGTGCACGGGCGCTGCCAGTGGTGCGCACGGCTCTACAGAGGTGAGCACGGACTCGCGGTCCATTTGCGCCACTGCAGGAGCGCCGCACAAGAAAGGCTAGACATGCCCCCCATTGAGATTCAGGTCAGTCGCATGGGGAGACCTGTTGCCAACCACAGTTATAGAGCAATTGGTGTTATCGGAAAGCTGTCGGGCCACTACTTTTACTTCTTGACATCGTCGCGCTCTGAAGAGGACATGCCCCTGGACCGCTCCAGAATGGTCGGCATCATCATGCGACTCAAAGAGCACGGGGCGCCTTGGCCGATACATGTCGACGAGACGGATGAAAAAGTACAAACAGAGACTGTGGACGGCATTCCGATATTTAAGACTGTGCGGAGGGTGCAGCTCGCGTAGAGGTAGCCTGCTCTTCTAGCACAGCGGCAATCTCGTGCAAGATTGCGATTAGCCTTGCCTTTTCTGTTGTCACGAAATACGGAACGAATGCTGGTATGATTACCTTCTCTTCACCCACAGAGATTGTCCGTTCGGGGATGCGCATGGACAGTCGCACCGCATCGCCACCAGTTTTGACATCGCAGATTATATCCTGCAGCAGGCCGCAATCGAATACAATATTGCCCGATTTAACATCAGCAATTGTTGAAGCAAGTTCTCGAAATTGCCCGGCCGAAACAACCCTCCAGTCCGGAGTTTTACCCTCGCAGTCCCAGGCCAGGTCAATGTCTGGCGTGAGAGCGACCGTCAAGAGTGTCCGCCCCGGCGTCCAGGTTGTGCCGCGAACAAGCCTGCGAAGGCTACCGCGTATGAGCCTTCTGACTTCTTCTGCGAGCCAGGATGCTGTCGTGCGCACAAACCAGTTGAACTTCTTGGCAGGGGTTTGCGTAAGAATTAATAGTTGGCCCATCAACATGTTGTTCGCTCGGTGCAGCACATCGGCGATCGAATGCATGCGCACAATCTTTTGGTCCTCAGGGAGGCTTGTAAATGCGGCAATTGCAGCCATTTGAGTAGGATGATATTACAGCATTTGCACTATCAAATTAGATCGAGCATAAATACAGCATCTCGGGCAGAATGTCGCGACGGGATATAAGGAAACGGTCGCGAAAACAGTATGAGGAGAGAGAAAACGAAGTGCTCCTGAAATGTTTGATTGGTGTTGTGTTTACTACACAGTCACAGGTAGAGAAGTGGAGGAATGTAGTCCCTAGCGCATTTGTTCACACTCAGGATTTTGAAGAGACCGTAGCCATGTTAGTAGCTCGGCAGATAAAACTTTTAGAGCTGCAAAAGAGAGGCGCTATTGGCAAATCGTTAAGCCCCAAGTCTTTCATAATTTTTGATTGCGTTTCCCGTGCAGCCGCAAATGTCGGTCCCGATAAAAAACGCACCTTGGCGCATCTAGCAGAAATGGAGATTCTTACATTTGTACGAACGCCAGAGAGTTTTGAGGGGTTGATACTGATGACCCCGACTGCATGGGAACTCTCTCGTGCTATCAGCAACATCGACCAGCCAGTCACATCAACCAGCCAGTCACATGTCTTGCGGGAGGCTGATTAACCCAGAGGTGCGCGTTGACTTTTGAAAAGGAAGTACAGGAAGAATTCCACATCGTTCGAATGCCGCCCCACAGTTTACGCCGGGTGCAGCCGCCCAAACCGCGCGTGCCGCCCATCTATAACTTCGCTACCTCTTTACCAGCTGACTCTGGATGGATCTGCGCACGCTGCACAAAGCGCGCAACAATTGAGATTAGTAAAATAGGGCGTTTCTGCAACGCCTGTGCACCCAAACCGTGTGAAGACTGCCAAGAGTACGAAGGTTATTGCGAGTGCCGCCGCGAAAGGCTGGCATACATGTTTCACCCACAGAATGGCCGTAACGACTTCGCGCCAGCCGAGCCGCACGAGACTCTGCATCTTGCGAAAGTAACGGTGACGCCGATGCTGCAGGCTTTGATGGAGGAGAGATTGAAAGAACTCGGAGGCGACACTAGCGCACTGGAAGCAGAATTCGGGTTCGCATGATTGAACAGCAAGCAACATTAAATGGTCTTACATTGACTGAAAGTAATTTTTCGAGCATTGTAGGGGACATACTAATTTGTTGGAGATTGCTGATTTGGTAGATCCGCACGAGATGTCTACCATCATCTCTTCATTCACTAATGAGGACCTTAGTCTAATGACTAGGGTACGCACCCCTGGTCCTGAGGGAAGGTTGGAGCTGTATTTAGTGGGAATGCCGGATACTGGGCTCATATACACGGCGCTCCTCGACGAGAGTGCACTCATAGCCGCCTGCCCTATACTCTCGCCCGCGCCCCACCTTCTGGCAGAGTTGGTAAGCTCGCATAGTCAGGTCCAAGTGCATAAGGAAGATGGTCAGACTGTCAACATCGAGTTTATACTGCGCTGCGGATCAAGCCCGCTCAAACTGCTTGTAAAGCTTCAGCGCGCCATGGATGAGAAGACTCTCGCAATCGCGTTAAAACGGAAAAATTTGGCCGCAGATCTCGATCGCGCCACCGCTATGAATGCCGCTTTGCAAAAGGAGCTTGACGTCGAGGAGGCAAAACGGAAAGAAGCCCGCAGATACGAAGGGAGCTATGATGAATTTCGCTAAAACTCGCCCTATGCTGGGTAGTCAGTTCGGCAATTTGGGGGGTTCATCGCCGCAAGATAGCATCTGGTTTGGCAGCTTCAGTTTCAAGTTAGTCGCCCAAATAGAGACTAGTTTGAGCGAACATTAACTTGAGTATTATGGCCGGCCCGGAGATTGAGGTGCGCGTCGTTTCGCCCCCAGACCCTGCACCGCCGTTAGGCATCGAGAATCTCTATCAGTGCACTGCGCGCGATAGGCACCACAAGTGGGACTACGCGAACTACCGCAAGCGGATGGAGATGCTCAACGCGTACAAAGAAGAAATTTGGCGCAACTTTGATTCCTGGCTGAAGCTGCTGCCAATCGAGGGCAGCACCGAGTACTCGTGGGCCCAGAGCGATGCACTGTTCGAGCTGTATATGCCCCAGGGGCAGCAGTACCGCATGCTGCCCATGGAAGAAGAGAGACTGCTTGACGCGGCTAAGCACGCAGGGTTCACAGTGGTGCGGCTCAAAGAAAGTGTCTCGCCCAAGGGCCGAGTTGTTTACGTGAGTCGCATCATATGCGAACGCACAGCAAGAGAGCTTCCGAGCAGATGGTTGCGTCCGGCGTTTAGGGACGACTCCCCGAATTTCTACGCGACAGAGGAGAAGCTTACTGGTGGTGCTGCGGGGCTCGACCGGCTCGCCTGCACCATTCGGCGTCTGCTAGAAATGGGGGCTTGCGATAGAATCGTGGTCAGAGACATTGATGGACCGGCTGTCAAAGCGTTCGCCGAAAAATATCCAATGTTCTATTCGGCTAATAAAATTTATATTAGTCATGATGACTCTTCTGTCCTGAGGGTCAGAAAGGATCCTTTGTCATCTTCGGACATAACGGTTCAGTTGAGTTATAATGAGTTCCGCACCACATAATAAGGCACTTATACCTTGCTAAATTTGATCGTCCAGTAACATTCTGCACCTTACCAACATGCAGGCCAAGAAGATGTGCTACGAATCTCTCGTTGCCGTGTGCAACAACCCAATCTGTCCTCTAGAGCACCCCGCCAATCCGAAAGCCGCCAAGGCTGAGTATATGGCGATGCCCTCGCGTTCCCGCACTTTATGCAAGTTCTGGCCCTGTACTCGGCCCAACTGCAGCTTTCTGCACGCACTGTAAACTCAAATAAACCCATGAATCCGCCGCAAAGATCCCCAGCAATTGTTTCCACGGATTGCATCCAGATCAAGTGCAAGTTCAATCCGTGCACGCGCCCCAATTGCAGGTTCCTACATGCAGCTCCAGCGGAGGCTCAGCGTCGGCCACAAAAGGAGCAACCTCTATCGCCAGAAAAAGCTCACGAAAGGGCCCTAGTAAATGCGGCCAACATGGCACGCGCCCTGGCTGATGCTGAGGCTACCGGTACTTCCGAGCATGACCTCACAGAGTATCGCCGGTTGCTAGGCTGGTCCAACAGGCACTTAAAAGAGTGCGAAGAGAGACTACTCCTGTCTGCTGCCTATGTGGAGGATGCCGAGTCCTAATTTTGTGCTTATACAAGCTTCTGCAGCATCTCAAGCTCGAACTTGACGTGGTGTAGCGATTGCAGAGTGACAATTCCTTCTATCGCTTTGTCTTTGTATCGTCGAACGCTGTGCGGCGATACCGCTCGCGATAGTTCGCGAATTAAGCCCAAAGGGGTGAGGCTGTTCGACGCCTCAGATCCGAAGTCAATCCCGAAGTCGATGATGGTACGGAGTGAGTTGGCGCCAAATGACGCGCACAGCAGCGCCATCAGGTGCCCGAAGGAGTAGCTTATGTTTGCGGACTTTAAGGGCTTGTCTTCCTTTTTCTTAATCCTATACTCCGCGACGAAGGGCTCCCACCGGACCCAGCCTTGGCGGCCGGGCAGGGAGCCGAGGAGGTCGCAGCAGGCCCCTAATTTACCCGGCACGTAGGTTTGACGTACGAGACGGTCGGTCTGACCTATACTTTTCGCAATCTGCAGCCACTCCACCAGATCTCCTCTGCCGGCGATACTACTACTTATTCGCGCGAGGACGAGCTGCATGACAGACCGTACTAACGCTGAATACCCACACGTTGGGTTGAATGGCTAGAGACGTTCGCCCCGCTTCGCCATCAGCCGGACGGTTTCCTCCAGTGAAAGCGGAAGCTGCGACATGGGTGCCTCGAGTTCTGCGATGCGTAGGCGCGCCTTTGCCAGAAGCCCCTCTAGTTCCTTGATTCGCGAATTAGCTGCCATCAGCCGGGTTTCGGCTACGGAGTGGCGATGCATGATGCTATCCCGCCAAGGAATCAATTGTGGGTTAGTGCTGTTCCACCTGCAAAGATGCTTAAGCGAGAGAATGTTCAAGATTCACTTGCACGATAATATCTTACTGGATAAAGAGTTTCCGACCGGGATAGTCCGCCCTGGATGGCAAGACCTCTGCTGCAAACATTTCTTGAGTGTCTTGCAAGGAAGTCTACAATTTCTGACCAAACTCATGGCGCTAACTTACGGGTGGCGGAGGCTGAAAAGAGTGTCTACCGCATGATCGTAAGCTACGTAATTGACAATATTCTTAGTGAGCTCGAAGGGCCGAGTGCGAAACTATTCAAACGCACTATGGAGCTACTTGACATGGATACGCTAAATATACAGCCCAAGGTAATCCAGGACCTTTATCTGGCAATTCCCCCCGAGCAACTCATTACTATAGACTTGTATGTGAGCGAAGTTGCAAAGTGGGAATACGAGTCGGATATCGAAGACCGCCATAGGCTATCACTGGCGATCGCGGAGTTCGTGCCTGTGGCGACAGAGCTGGGCCGAGATCGGCCGCAGGTCATGTATCGGTTGGTGGAGAAGATTAACGAGCTCACCCCTAGCGAGTACCCGCTTGTCTTCTTTCCAAAGCTCACTGGTCTTACCGAGATGTTCTACTGCATTCGCACCTCATCGCAGCTGGCGCTGTTGCTCAACTACATATGCAGGCTGACCGCAGTGTATGGTATGCCCTGGGCCGCTTGTAGGGTCGGAACATCCGGGCACAAGAATACCTTCCACGCAAGACCCGCACCGGAATACAAGTGGTGCGAAGCATGCCAAATATCTTTAGTGAAAAAGGGCTTCAGCCGCCATGTAAGAAATGCCAGGCACCTATCCAATGTTCGCCTAATGGAAGCGAAGCAGGGATGCACCCAAAATTGAACGTAGCCGTCTTGCGGTCACAACTATGAGTAACCCCTGCGCGCGCTGTGTGGTGTGTAACGGGTGTCTCGGCAATGAGCTCTGCAGATGCGGACACATAGTCTGCTCCCGGTGCCGAGGCCCGTGCGATGAGTGCAAAGGCCCTTCGTGCTATGTCTGTACGGGTCGCTGTGCCGCCCACGATGAGAAATCCCCACAGCCGTTTATGAGCCCTTTGCTTGAAGTTATTACGAGTTTGCGATTGGCCGCGAATCGAGAGAGGAACAACGTAATAGTCCTTGACAAATACCTCAACGATCTAAACATTGAGACCGCAGAATGCGACAACTGCGGCTGGATCGATACTTGCCACAGAAACAAATACACCGAATGCCACAGAGGTTCGGGCTATTGGCGCTGCGAAGAGTGCAAAGGAGAGCCTGGATGCCCTTGCGAAGAGAACGAAGAGAGTGAAGAAAACGAAGAAAACCAAGAAAACGAAGGCGATGAGAGTGCTCATGCCTTCGATGAGGTAATGCCAGAGAGACTTCCTGATCTTGCAACCTTGCACTTCTGAATGCCACAAAAAACAGGGTGGGTTTTTTGCCCTTGCTGTTTTTTGGCCGCGCTAACTTAGCGTCGCGTAATCATCTTGCCGTCCTCTGGGAGGTGCCGGTAGACACTTTGTGCGAGCGCCTCTTCGTAGGAGAAGGTGCCGTCAGGGAGCCGTCGGGGGACGACGACCCAGACACCGCGGCTATTGTGGTAGGTACTGTTGACGAGGGCGTGGCGTACCAGCTGGCCATCGGTCGCCGTCAGCGTCACGCAGTCGTTGACGCGAAATTGCCTACAAAGGCAGTCAGAATCGTAGCAGTCAGTCATTGGAGAAGGATGACAATAGATCGGCGGCCCTCAAATATATCCCGTCTTTTTTGCCGTGAAATGCCGTAAAAAGGCATTAAAGAAGGTACGAGTTTATAAGGACCATCTGCTCGTGATCAGTTATGGCCCTAATTAGCCGATTCGCTTGAAGAGGATTTGCTAGTACTCTTTTCTGTTATTTTTTCATACTCGTCTTCGAGCCAGCGAGTCGTGGGCCCAAAGCGGCCATCAAGTATCGCAGTTGCGAGTGCTTCGTGTTTTTCGAACGAGCCTTTCTTAAACGTATACATCGCTAGGTCCAGATTCTCAGAAGAGCTCGCGCATAGGAAGAGCATGCGGCCTTTGTCAGGACCGTTGCTCGCATCAACACCAATTGTTTCCAGCCATTGTATGATGTCTGCGTGCCCTCCAGATGCGGCCATCTCAGCACAGCTGTGAAGGCTTACGTTGAGTCCACTTATGAGATTCAGGTCCCATACCCACTTTGCGAGGTCAAGATCGCCGTTGAGGCAAGCATTGCGGAATATGGGTAGTAGGCGCTCGGCGTAGATCTTTTTATCCGAAAGAATGTCCCAGAGCCAGTGGACAATAGTAATATGGTTTCCGTAGGCTGCTTTGTGGAGGCCGCCCCATAAGAACGGCAGCTCACCCTCGCGCACCCAGATCCACTTGACCATATTGAAACGTCCATCTGCACACGCCGAACCAAATGCCGACCGCCATTGCGCTTGGGAGACCTTGGGCGCTGGCCTAAGAGCGAAGACCCAGTTCGCCACCTCCGTGTTGTCGAGAGAAAGCGCAGTCTTCATGGCATTAGATGTTACGTGTTCGCGGTCGGCGAATTCGACACCCTGAACAATGACACGCTTCCAGTAATTGCACATCACCAAAATGTCTTGACTCTGCACCGCCGTGCTAAACACTTTGGAGTAGAAGGTGATAGGATCCTCGGAGCTTATGACAGAGGGTGACGGGCCTCTTGGTTCGAGACTCATGACGGGCCACGAAGGGCCTCTCGGTTCGGGGTCTTTCTTTTCCTCCATTGCGAGCTAATAGAGGACTGAATATCGATTCAAATTGAAATCCCCATAGCCCTTTTATCAGAACAAGTTATGTTCAAGACATCAAAAGGGCATTCCTGGGCTTGTGGCGACAAAAAATGTCTTGCCGCAGTGGACTCCAGAGTCGCGCAAGGTTTCGCCGCAGAGGACCTCCTGCACTGCGGCTACCCGAATTGCCACGAAATATTCATCGACGGCACTGACGGCGGCGGCCACCAGTGCGTCAAGTGCAAGGTGTGGCACTGCGACGGCTGCGCGGAGTCGTACGGAGATGTCCGCGATGATAGCACCTACATCTGCGAAAATGACTATGAAGAAGATGATTAAGCCAAAAAGAGGATAGTTTCAAGCCATTTTTGTAACTGCATAGAATGTATCAAACTTTGCCAACCACCAAGCATCTAGCTTCCTGAAACACATTCACGAGCTCCTTAGTAATCGGCACTGTAAACCGCAAAGCAGGGCCTTCTTTCGATTCTCTGGAAGTTATGATAAATGTGTTTCTCGTAATTTCTAGTGAGAGCGACGGAATGTTCTGGCCGTTTAGGATATTGACGACCCCGACTAACATGTTGGTCAGGATGTGCCAGTCCTCTTGCGTCAGCGACTGCAGCGGGATACATAGCACGAGTTCGCCTCCGAAGCACATCTCGCTAGTACATTGCAGCTTAAACGGGCCTTTTTCAGTTGCTGGAATCTGATACTTAGGGCAGAAGGGGTCGTTGGTGGGCCCGAGCAGCCGCAAGGTGGTGCCCAGGGGATTATTACACCCTGCTTTCTGTTCCGACATTGAGGGAGGATGGAAGAGCTTTAATGGCTTCAAATGCCAAAAATGAATTACTTGCACTATAAGGCACCTTATACTGAATGACGACCTGCGGATGCCCATGCGGTTGCGGCCACAGCAGTGGCGGTTGCGCCGGCCCTACAGTTGCTAAGCTATCAATCCCAAACTGCGGATGCCCATGCGGTTGCGGCCACAGTAGTGGTGGCTGCGCCGGCCCCACAGTTGCTAATCTATTAAGCCCAAACTGCTCTGCCGAAATTAAGGCGCAATACAGTGCGCCGGCACCTCCGCAGAACTGCGGATGCGCATGCGGCTGCGGCCACAGCAGTGGTGGGTGCGCAAAGAGAATAGCTAGAGCTTCGACATCAGAGGGAGCGCTGCGGCACACATTACTTAGCAAGCGCGGCGATCCAGAGAGGGTGAATTGGTCCAGTTTCAGGTAGTAGTAGGACCCTCCAACTATAAAGAATATTTAGATGCGCAAATACCCTAAAAGGGTCCTTTTTAAGGCATTTAAACCCTTAAAAGGGTCTTTCTAAGGCATTTAAATCCTTAAAAGGGTCTTTCTAAGGCATTTAAATCCTTAAAAGGGTCTTTCTAAAGCATTTAAATCCTTTTCATAGGAGGCCTCTTTTATAAACAAATTTGAAGGGGCCCTGAGTGTAGTATCTCCCCCAGCCCAACCATGCCTAGGTGCTTTCACGACGAAAAAATTAGCTTCTGCTCCACGCATGAAGCCAGCTGCCCTAAGGGGCAACAGTATCCAGTCCATACCTCTCGCGAGGAACTCTTGGCAAAAGAGGCCCAGGCGCAAAAGGATACTGGACACGCACTTCTTCCGATCCGCGGTTTGAGCTCTGCAGAGCGGGCCGATCGTATTGATGCTATTGCGAAACGATGTTTCGAGATCCACATACTGCTAGTGTGCTTGGACTGGAAACAGTTCGTGTCAGAGGATGATGCTCGCAAGCTCCTAGATGATGAAATGCTTGCGTATAAGGAAGAAGATAGAAAGCTGCGTGCGGAAGCCGCTGAGCTTGGTTTCCCAACGTTTACATGCAACATTCAGGCCGTATTCAACAGAGAGGTACGCATCAGAGCGAAAAGATATGGTAGCAGCATCTAGCTGTTTCTTTTTGGATAAAGAAATGACTTAAACGTAGCTCCGCGCATTCGCAAACAGCTTCTACTAGCAACGCACAAACGCGACAGCCAGCGCGAACGAAGACTCGCACTGAATGCTTTTGAAAGCGGCATTCGGCTCCGTTGGTGGCTGTATTTATCGTAGCGAATCGCAAGGTGTGGGCCTGTCGGCGTCATCCACGTTACTATCCAGAAACGCGGCCGCAGCGCGTAGCAGAACCGCATCGCAAGTAATGCAAAAAAGATACCCTATCATTTTTGGCTATGGCTCAGCGAATGGTAATCCTTCAGCCTGAGCACGCTTGATCACATCGCGCAGCGGCCCGGCAACTAGGGACAATGGGAGAGACACTGTCAGGTAAACGTCGCCACCTGCGCCAGAAGGATTCGCATCGAACTCAATGTCCGAACCTTTGATCGTAAAGCCGCCACCGCCATTGCCCTGATAGCAAAGAAGATTCTTCTTTCCATCAGCTAGATCCATCCAGTCGCCGACTGTATGCAGCTGCGGCTCAGTCACAACAAACTCAAAGCGCATCTTGCCATGGGAGCCCTTAATATACAGCATCCAGAAAATCTCGTCCTCTCTTTCGATTGATGAATCAACATCGCAGTAAATGTGAATGGAGTCTGCAGAATCAGCCGCTTTTGCCTCGATTATGGCCGCTTTTGTCTCGGTTGTGGCTGATTTTACCTCTGTTGTAGTAGCCATCTCGTGCCGGTTGTGGCTAGGATAATTGTAAGCAAGCCCCTTCAAATTTCAAAAATGAATCTTTCCTTAATTAGCGCACCAATTAGCTAAATGAGCTTCGAAACCGCTTATCGCACGCACTGCAAGAAAAGAGGAGAAGACCCCGATTGGGCGGCAGTATACAAGGGCCTCGACGAGGTGTGGGCGCAAATTGAGGCCAGAAAGGATCTACAGGCACCCCTAAACCCCAATCGGCACTGCATCGTGATACCGCGATCAATGGTTCGCTCCGACCTTCCGACCTTCTTCTACGATACTATCGCCGAGGGTGAGCCAGTGTGCTTCTGTGACTTGGTGACTGATAAGGCTCGCGCAGAACTCATCAGAACACTTGCGGCCCAGGAAGCCCCGCCGCCTCTCGTCGAATTCTATGGCGGGATGCGAGAGTTCGTCCAGTGGAAGCTGCGCCGCTTGGAGAAGCGATACGAGCTGGGCTCGTGGGAGGCGTTCATGGCGAGCTACAACTAGTAATCCCGGTCAGCATCACGTTCCTGTCCGGAAAAGACGGAGATAGCTCCGTGCAACAAAAAGCAATCACGGAGCTATCTCCGTACCTGCCGGCGGTGACGCCTGGCTGCCCTTTTTGTGGCCCGGCATCTCAACAATGCGCACCGCCCACATTTTAAACAGACAGGTGTTCTAGCATTCTGAAATGTCCAGCAAGCCCACCAGCAAGTGCGCGGATAAGCGCCACAAACGGCGCGCAAAGAAGCGCGAGAAGCAAGCTGCTGTGTGGAAAGAAGTTCTGGATGGGAAAGAAGGGTGCACTTGCTCAGAAAAACTTGAAGAAATGGCCTGGAATCTTCGGAGTCTCGTCTGGTCTAGAATTGCAGAACGCATAGATATACAACATAACTGCCTTCTCCATGGGGAAGTGAAGCTCAGCGCGATTTATGAGGACTCGGACCGCATGATGATAGCTCGGGCGTTCAACGACCACATTCTGGCCTGGGTGTACTGGTGAGTGGGCGCAGTACAAACGTTGTGCTGCAATCTGAGACAATCGCGTGAGTGTAGGGCGTCCCGTGTCTTGTTGGGCTTCCTGAAATTGTCACGGGGATGAAGTACGCATCTTTTTTCGGTAACGGTTCAGCATTATTCATTCCTACAAAACGGACTTCTGGATTATCAATATCAATCATTAATGGCAGATCCAGCTTCAGTGGAATTGAGGGTCTATTTTCAAAGAATGCCACGCAACCGCCCTCCACGATAGCCGAACAAATAATATCGTCCATCACTTTTAACCAGATGGCAGTTCCATTTGCGGCACCTTCTATCGTCAGCGAGCCGTCCCACCAGGCGGCGTAGTCAGTGAGCGGACTCGTGTTGCCGGGAATGTAAAGACGGGCAACTCTCTTTGGAATTAAATCGTTCACCTTTCTACAATCTTCTCTATGTCTGTCAATAACATGGGTAATTCTGTGTACAGTCGTGCGTTGGCGTGGGGCCGTTTCCTTTCCACCATTCATGTCGACTCGGGATGGTATCATCAGTACTTTAAGGAAGCTTCTGCACCCTGATAATAGATCTCTTATGCATTTCTAATAACAGCCGGACAAAACTGTGGTGTCTGAATTGCGCCGAGCTTAAAAGCAATGCAAACTTCCGGCTAAGCTAGAGATAGCTCCATGCACCTTTTTACCCTCACGGAGCTACCTACGATAAGGCCGGCGTAAGCAAATTGAATCCACACTTTAATCGGCATCTGTCCCGATGCCGCTGCCCCTTCCCAAAGCTGGAGTGCTCAAGCCTGATGCCGAGAAGCTGCTCAGCCAGTGGCAAAGCGCGCTTGAAGACCTCAATGGCATCCTCGGGAAATACCTTGTAGGCCTTGTTGCGGGGTATGCGCGTACTAGCTTCCAGTGCAAGCCCGTCGGTGACGAGGTGGCCATAAGGGCGGTTGAAGCTGTTTTCAATCCTCAAAAACGGGGGCTGGCTCACGATTCGCATATACTCATTACAGTGCGCGGATTGGTGATCTTCAACTCGTTTCAATGCCTGGGTGTCTGGGATCTAAAAAAGCCTCCGCTGTTCTATAACTATGCCGAACCATGTAACCGTCCTGTTGGGCCGATTGTTCTGAAAGACGGCCGGTTCGTCAGCTACTCTCATAGCGCGATCTGCGTCTGGGATATTGATAAGGGCGTCGCGCACCGTAAGTGGATAACTATCGACGAAGATAGCAAAGGAAACTACATCGAAGCTGTCAGCACTACAACTGCAGGCGTCATGGATTTTGTGGCGGCGCAAACAAGCGCGCTTCCGCCCCACCTTGAAACATACAGAGATGTCGTTATACATCACATCGCGCCCTTTGACGAGGAGCGCATCGCAGTTTACTTCGAAGGCAAGATTGGTATTATTAACATCGACACGGTTACTATAGAGTGGAAGTATCTGGTTCCCACAAGAGAAGAATTTGGAGATGCAGAATGCGGTATCCGTATTCAAGCTATACCTGACGAAAAAGGAAAACCGAGACTTCTTTACGTGTGTTTCGAAGGGTATGAAGGAGAGTGGCTATTTGACACTGTCCAATCGTCCTGCAAGGCGGCGCCTTGTATGCACATGATGCTACCCCTCATTAAGCCATATGGGCTTCTTATTATTGATTTGAGTAACCGCCTTGGCGTATGGCCCATTGATTCTACGGAAGGGCTGCAACTACCGGCAACCCTTGAATTTATTTGGCTAACGGAGCGCGAGGATGATATTGCCTTCTGGACAGTGAACGGAGCAATAACGCGGCGCAGTTTCCCCCCGGTAGTAGTTCCAAAGCCGCTATCAAAGCCGCAGGGAAAGATTGACAGGTTGCTCAGAGAACTCGTTCCCTGGGAGAGGGTCGGGGAGTTCCCGCTGCAATGGCACTCCGTTACCACAAGAGTGGACGGAGCTGTTGTGAGTATTACCGACAAACACACCCTCCAGGTCTGGGATCCGGAACTCGATTGCGTTCTGATGGATACCCCTCTCGAGTTTGGGCGCCAATATCACAAAATTACCGCAGTGGGGACTATTCTTGTTGCTCAGCTCGAGAACGGCCAATTTACTCTTTATCGATGACGCTCATTTTGAGTCGCAATTTAAAGACCCCTGCGATAAACATATACTGACCAATGCAGTCCAACGAAACTGCGCTAGAGACATTCGCACGCCTATGGCTCAAAACCACCTATTCGACTGCATCCCCTCTCCCAGATCTGGGAGGAATTGCAGGATGGGAGCAACCCACCCATTATGAGATTGAAATCGTAGAAGATTCCTCGGTCTACCACGATCGGGCGCATCGCGTCCAGCATAGAGAATGGTGCGTCAAAAAAGGCTATTCCGACACTGAAGAAGAGGAGTCTGACAAAAGGCATATATTGGCGTTTGAGGTGGGAGAAAAGCCGGTGGTGTATGACTACCCTACCGGGTATCGGGAACTGAGGACGGCGTATAGAGCAGCTCAGTTTCATACTGGGTCGGCGTTCCGCACATACCCAACGCTCGCTAACAGTGACTATTTCGACAGACACAACTGTGCAATACTGGATCCCTTCACGCATTCTGTTAGCGAATGGGTTGAGATATTACATGATAGGAACAGTGTCGATAATGGATACGGTATCCTACTAATCAACTGCAATAAAGAAGGGCAGCATTACGGCGAGCTGATATTCTATTCAGGAGCTGATGAAGGGTGTCTTTACTACGCTCCTTTCCAGTTCGAAGATTGGATCGCCATAATGATTGACGAACGGACTCGTATTCTTCGTCATTTTCATGACCATGAGATGGATGCAGGTTCGGCTCAATGCGACTGCGAGAATCGCGGCTCTATTGTAGATTATTTCAGCTATGACGGAAAATTCGATAGCTCGGAGTACTTCCAACGGCGGTGCGATGTTATGAAGACATCTCTAGGCGGAGTGCTGATACTTTCTATATTGGATATAGTGGCGGGTTATGTGCTGTTCACCATCCCGGCCAAGTGGGGTTGCATGGATCGCAAAGTTAAAGCGGTAGTTGAAGGTGAAGGCGAGAGTGAAGGCGAGAGTGAAGATGAGAATGAAGGCGAGGGTGAAGGCGAGAATGAAGGCGAGGGTGAAGGCGAGAACGAAGGCGAGAGTGAAGGCGAGAACGAAGGCGAGAGTGAAGGCGAGAACGAAGGCGAGAGTGAAGGGAAGACAGTCAGATTAATTACATAGCAGAAAGGCTTATTTTTTAGATATACCAATTTGATTACATTCTGGGTCTAGCACCAAGATGGGGGACGAATCCTTCATACAATGCACCTTCTGCGAGATGCCGAAACCAATGAACATGTACCGCAGGTTCTCGAATGGACGCCTAAGCAAGATGTGTATGGAATGCCGCGCTTACAAGCTGTACGGCGCCAATACCTGCGACCATGGAACACTGTACACAAAATGCCGCCAGTGCGGTCGCGCTATCGACAGCCGCCACGGCCGCTCTGACGTCTGCCGACACGGCCGAGATATAAGCCGGTGCCATGTCTGCGAGCCAGCGACTCATCTCAGGCGCAGAATCGTCGCTCAGGCCCAACGCGTACTGTTACACCCACCCCAACTGCCCAGAGTTCTACGAAATATTGGCTGCGATGACATAGTTCTCCGAAGGCATCTAGAAGCCCAGTTTGTAGAAGGGATGACGTGGGAGAACCGCCGAAAATGGCGCATCGCGTTCGTGCTGCCGATAGAAGAAAAAGGGATCACCACAGAAGAGATGTACGCGCGACTCAACTATCGGAACATGGTACCCCGCTGGAATAGTCACTCCGGCGGCCGCAAACGGTCTCGCCCCACAAGGGAAGAAATGCCAAGCGATACTGCATCATCGGCGGAAGAAGCGCCGAGCGACTCTGCGGATGGTGCGTCCAGCCCCTGTGAGCCGCTGTTTATCTGGGGGTCAGAGTGGTCCAGCTAGCATTTTTAAAAATGAACAGGCTATGATGCACTATCCTCCACGATGTCCATGATTCTCCGTCAATTCAGGCATATTCTGACTTATGAAGAAGGAGAACAGGAAATTTTGGAGACCTGTGTTCCGCTTACTTTCAGCGAAGAAGAGTTTGTCCTCGATTGTTTCGGTCCCGCGAATGAGACCAGCGAGCTCCTAAAGATCAGCAGTGACTGGATTGGAGCAATCGCAAAAAGTGGCAGAAAGATGACAGCCCCTGAGTGCGGTATGTTGGGGCCTCCGACCTATCTCATAGCCAACAAGGGTCAGTACTTCTTCAACACCGATGAGAATGACGACTCCGATACTACCCGTTGGAAGGCTTTCCGGGACGAATATGTGGTGGAGTGGCGCAAGACCTTTGAAAAGAAAGATACTGAAACGGAAGAACGGAGCTTCAAAGAGCAATTCTATAGAGCTTGGCTCAGCCGTCAGAAATCTGTATAGGCTTCTTAGTTTTTCCCCATTGGAACTTCTTGTGATTAGTGATCATGTACATTAACCGGTGATGCAGAATATATGGCCAGCCAATCTTACGGAACACCTCGTAAGAAGAGAACCCCGACTCCTCTGCGGTTAGTGTGTTGAGACACGCGCCAAATGTACTGTTGTCGGAGAGAATGAAAGAGAGTTCCACAGGCGTGCAGCGTAGCTCTTTTACTTTTGTAATGGATTTCCATTGAATATCAGACACGAACAGCTTCAGGACACACTCACCCTTTTCTTCCCGAAACGCAACTCCCACATAATGCGAGTTAGTAAAGTGGTTGCACCCGCAACAACATACATCCGCGTAGCAATGATATCTGGCAAATAGATTCTTGGTTCGGACTAGCTGCCCGATAAGGGACGCATTTGCGCAGAGATACTGTACAACTAGTGCAGCCGCGTCGTTCCCGATATGGGCTGAAATCTCAGAGGTAAGCGGCATAGCTATCCGGCGGGAGATGGTTATTTAATTTGAATCGGCCCAATCGATACAGCATCCACAATGCCAACCGAGTCTCGCGATTCTATGGCGTTTGGGACTCTCAAAGCAAGCATCGCAGCGAGTGCACAATTGCCAGATGAAAATGCAACAAAGATGCCAAGCAATCCGCTAAATGCGCATTACAAGGCTCTCAGAGAGATTCCGCCAGAGATCGTCGCACTCCTCGACGAAATGGTCACCTTCTTTGTGCGGCTCGGCACTCGCATAGACGGGCCACTCGCCACTGTTCTTGTTGCCGAAGCAATAAAGCGGCGAGGCTATGAGGTTACTACAAAAATGGGTTTGCAGATCCTGAATGGAACCCATGCAACTTTCCACAGCTGGAACGAGATGTTTGGAAAAGTAATCGACACTTCCATTCGATTCGCAGACAAGAATGGCCGACCTGTAGATGTGCAGCTTATCGACGGCTTTGACCTACCAGAAGGGGTCGTGCGCACTGACACCCAGTCGAGTCTGGGCCAGCAGATTGTCGACATCAACATCGACTATATCATCATTTACGAACTGAAGGGGGCCGAGGCCTTGTGGCGCACCGTGGGGTTCTCGTCAACTGTGTACACACCCCCAATCACCGCCGGGCACCCAGACCCAGCGTACATCTTCTCGCGACTCATTCAGGCGTATGTGACGCAGAAAGTCTGTATGTGCTGCGGCAAGCCCTCAAAAAGTGTCTGTGGCAACTGCAAACTCGAAGGCTACTGTGGTCGTGAGTGCCAGAAGCAGCGTTGGACAATTCACAAGGTACACTGCAAGAAACCTCCACAAGAGTAGTAGCCTACTCGCTTTTTGTGTCTTGAGATAGTCCCTCATAGTATGCAGGGTCTAGATCCTCATTATAAGTAGGATCCAGATCCCCATGAGAGTCTGTGCTTGGGCTCTCATAAGGATCTATGTTCAGGTCGCACACAGAGTCTGCGTGACCGCAGATCGCAAAGTACCCCAATATTAATACAGCTGCGGTGCAGCTGCAAATTACTTTCCACGCCAACGGAGCCTCGAATTGGTAGATATACTCTTTTAAGTAGCCAAACCCTACAATTATGGCTCCTATTAGTACGTAGATAAGATAGAACACTCCGGCCGGAATGAGCACGCCAACGTGATAACCGCCCATTTTAGATTAGTCCAGCGAGATAGTGCAGCGTATACCCGTTCAATTTTGTTCTTCATACTGCGCGCATATCTGATGCGAGAAGAGGCATCCTGCGCCGACTGAGGACCGTTAGATGCAAAAAGATCAATACTGTCTCAAACCGTGGGTTGAGGGATAAGCACGCGACCCCTCTTATAGCCTTCCTCTGAGAACTCCCAGCCAGGTATCGCGGCGAGCATCTGCTGGCGCGGGAGGGTCAGCATTTTGCGGTAGGTGCCACCTACACGCCTGTAGTGCTCGAGCCACGCATCAAACCGTTTACCATCGTGAAAGTCACCGACTACTGGAATTCGTTTGTTTTGCTCCACGAACGCAACAATCTGTGCGTAATGGTCCTCCCAGAGACGATCGCTTCTGCTCAGCTTCACAGTAACCACAGTCTTTGGGGCTTTCTTAGTCTTGCTGGGCTCTGACTTGACTGTGAGGCCTTGCGGTTTTGATGGTAACTCAGACACAGGCGGTGCTTGTGGCTTAGCAATGCGAGGGCCGCCAGGGGCTGCGGGGAGAACGTCAACGGCCTCCATTCGAATAGTGTACACTTTGCTTTTTCAGTTTCTATAAAGTCACTTAACGCCACTTTTGCAAGTAATCGCTCTTGAGTGTACAACACGCGCAAGAAATAGAAGACCCGAATTCGGATTGACACGCATGGGCGCCAACAAGCTAGAGGCAGGAGAAAGACTCGGGATTTACTGGTGCCTTCTTGGGATTCTCTCCGGCGAGAAGCTTATCTTAAAAGCCCTTACGAATAGGCTCGCATAATTGAAGTCTAGTAATGCCTTGGCATCCCCCTCAAGCTAGTAGCCATGTCGCTGACAATCACCCCTGAAGAGGCCACCGCCCGCCTTCATCATAGCTTCGACCCTATTGTGGAAAAGGTTGGCCCTATCTACACCTACACCAGTAGCCGTATGGTCTACCCCGTCATCGTGAGCAACCAGCCCGGCTACATCACTGAAAAGTTTCGAGGCGTTGCATCCCCGGATGTCCTCCGCGAAGGCTACAACAACTTGATGAGCCTCCACAACAATAAGGCGGTCCTCCAGTACGAATGGTGAGGCCACACGGCCTTTTTTTGAAGCTAGCTCAGTATATGTACACAATGGCGACTTCAGGCGAAGAGGTATTCGAGTGCGGCATCTGCGGTGAAGAAGGCGAATGCCCGGAGCAATGCGCAAACTGCGGAATTGCGATCTGTGCCGGTTGCGAGAAACGAGGCACATTCACAATGTGGGACGTGCTAGAAATAAGTCTCAAGTGCGGAAAATGCGGAGCCTTACTCTGTGATGAATGCGCGGCCTTCTGCCATGACTGCGCAAGCAACAGCGAAGTGTACACCGTGGTGTGCGCGCAGTGCAGAGAGCCGAACCTGGCCGACGTCGAGTGCCAGCGCGGCCACAGGTACACCTGGAAGACCTGTGGGAAGCACACGGTAACAGATCCGGTAAAATGTGGCGACTGCCGTGCGAACCGCGACTACGCTGAGAAGCACTCATTGGGGTGCTGATAAAGCTAGGACCATTGCCATGCCTCATTTTGTTGTGGGTACTTGAGTGTTCGAAACCACTCTGCCACAGCTCTCTGGTGCGGTAGTTGTCCGATAAAACTTCTAATGTTCAGAAACACTGACTGGCCGCTCGGCAAACCCAACTCCCAGAGCCACTGCGCGATTGAGAGGTAGCCTCCGAAGCACGCGAGCCGGAACGACCGATCGTAGCGCCACATATCGTCCGGTCTCTCTTTTTGAGGCCCCAGTCCTAATTCGTGAAGCCACTGAGCGAGGGCCAGGTTGCCGCTGTCGCACGCACTGTGGAACGCGTCGTCCCAGCCGCTGTTGATCTCTTTCAGGGTCATAGTGTACTCCTTGACGAGCCACTGCGCGATGTTCAGGTAGCCGTGCCGGCACGTGACCCGAAAGGCGCCATTGTTGCCGGCCAGCACCATCTCGCGCGTGAGGCCCAACGAGCATACCCACTTCACCATCTCGAGGCTGCCGCTGGTGCAGGCCGGGATGAGCGGCGCGATGCTTTCGCTCAGGTCCGCGTGCGTGAGGCCGAGACTGTAGAGCCACTGGGCGAGACCCAGGAAGCCGGCCGTGCAAGCCACCCGAAACACCTGGCAGTGGCGCACGTCGGCGAGCGTGAGACCCTCGGTCCAGAGCGCCTGTGCTTTGGCAAGGTCGCCCGCGATGCAGGCATGCGTGAATGCAGAACGGTAACGGAGATGCGCAAGTTTGTCGGCCTCCATTGGCTGATGAATTAAGGCCGTATCGGCCTTCATTTCTAAAAATGAATCAGCATTTATTTTTGCATCTTCACCTTCACCAGAAATGGCTGCCCGCAAGAGTGAATTCGCCTACACCTTTCCGAATTGCGTATGCTATATTCGGCTTATTATGCCGAGCGGGGTCGTCGATAAAGACGCTTCCGTAGAAGTGGAGGCCGCATCTTTCCACAGCCGAGCCTTCTACAAGAGTGTATTCTCCTACTCGGATCTCTGCGTGATTGCTCCGATCCTTACCAATCTTCCCAAGCTTCTCATAGCTATGCTTGGACGCAAGCCCACGTATTCCGTCAAAGAAGATATATATCTTGTCTTCACGGTCAATCTTAGTGTTGACTACATCGACAAGTATTCGTGCAGCATCACACTTCGAATTACAAAAGAGAAGCCGACGGAAAGTGATCAGAGTGCAGTGCTTCCTGTTCGCGAAGTCTACAGTTCCGAAGAGAAACGGCGCCCAGACGGCTCGCCATCGGTGGAAGGGGGAATCGATATTCCTATCGGTTCGGATGGAACCGCTGAAGAAGACGATGAGCCGCGCATCATCGAACCAAGCCAAAAAAGAATTAGGAAAACAACTGCCAACAATGAAAAGAATCTTCTGGCATAACAATATCTTACTATCTTTACGAAACGAAAAGCTCATCTACCATAGAATCTAGCAAGGAATTCTTTTTTATTGTTTCTTTACGTTTTTTAGAGCTTCTAATCGACAAGATGGTATTTGCTGAATGTTGAGCCAATCTACATTCCTCGGTTAGTGCACATATCCCTGTCTGGGAGCATGTACCTCTCCCGCATAGACTGCAGGACACTCTAGGTAAGTAACTGTCGTGAATAGTGCAGATTCCTGTTATAGAAGGCTTCCCGCACGTACTACCGTCATGCATGAGGAAAGCGCATTTTATGAATTTGGACGACGGCATTGGCCTGATGGTTTATATATGGGCGCATGTCTAAATGGATTTACCCGTAGTGTCCAATGTTTTTGTAGTAAGGGTAAGTGAAAGTTGACCCTATATGCTGTCAGTAGTGCATAGGGTAAAATTCGTTTTAGAGAAGTCGAAGTCAGGGTATTCGCGAGTGACCCCTCATGATCGACGACATGCCCAACATTGAAGAGCTTGACATTATTGACGAGCTCGAAATAGAGGTTCTAGGCGACAAAGCCCCCTCCGTTATTGCAAAAGCAGAGGCGAAGAAAGCTCAGGAAGAGATCGAAGCCATTGAAGAAAAGAACCCTTTAGTTGAGATATTTCTAGGAAAGGACATTCGAGTAATCGGAACAGTGAAGAAACCCTTATTCTGCGCCGCAGACGTCGCCAAATATATTGGAGACAAACGATACCAACAAGCTATTAAAAATTACGAAGATGCTGCAACTCCAGAAACTGGTCCCTATGTCCTTAAAATGGATTTTAAGACTAAATCAGGTGCTATGGTAAAAATGCTGTTTCTAACCGAAAACGGAGTGTATCGCTATCTACTTCGTTCTGACTTCCCAAAAGCAACTGAGTTCCAAGCCTATGTATACAGAGTTTTGCAAGCAGAACGTGATCGCGTTGTTGATGCAAAGCTATTGGCTCAGAAAATTGCTTACACACTACTTGAGAAACGGCTTGACGAGAAAATAATGGATGTCAATATGGCTCGTAGCGATGCAGAGAGAGCCATACGTGCAGCAAATGACGCAAGAATCGAGCTTCGAAGACTTCGAGCTCAGAACACCAAGAAAGAAGCAACAGAGATGGCCAGAGAGTTTACCCGCCTGCGAGCTCTGGAAGAAAAGAATCGCACCAGAGGACCTTTTGAGTCAGCTCACCGCTTCTGATTAATTCGAACATTCCCCGTGATAGTAATTCATAGGACGCAATAATCTACGTAGATATTATTCCCTTTAAAGTTGAATACTTTTTTTGTGCCAAGTTTTCGCCCCGCCCCCAAAAAGTTGCGAACTAAAATAACGATGTAACTTTAGATCGGGTAAACAGTAAAAAAGTGGGTGGTATAAGCTGTAGTTAGTCGTGTGACGCATTAAAAAAGAATCATTTTTAGAAAAAGTGTTCGCAGGAGCAGTTCTCGCAACATCTGGAGACGGCGGAGCTTCCCAGCAACAACACGCCTCTTTGATTATCAGGTTTGTAACGAAGTAAGGTTGGTGGATCACCAACGGAGTGGGATGCCTCCGTGGGACAAAAATGATACAAAGCGCCCTTATGTTGTTGTAAATGTCACCATCTTGCCTGCACTATTTTCGCCCCCATTTAGCATACCTGTCCTCAAAAGTTGCCACCCGGAACTAGAGTTATAAGTGCAGATAAGACAAACTGAAAAAAAAGCTACAGATATATATTGTAAAAGAATGAACCGGCCACTATTTGACACCATGCTTAAAAAAGCAGGGTCTCAGGAGCAGTTCTTGCAACATCTGGAGACGGCGGGGCTTTCCAGCAACAACGAGCCTCTTTGATTGTCAGGTTTGTAACGAAGTAAGGTTGGCGGATCACCAACGGGGCGGGATACCTCCGTGGGGCAAAAAATAGCAACGGAGAAGCCTCCATGTCACCAAAATGCCGCCCCGGAGCACACGCAACGCTAACGCCGGCCAGGACGGAAGGGTCTCCGTCATAGCAAAATGCTTCACGGAGACCCTTCTAATAAAACCGGACAAGAACGTGCGTTTTACTCCTGCAACGAACTCTATCGCCGGCATAATAAAGAGCCTAATATAATTCGCCTTTTTGACGGGCCGCTCTCCAGTCGCCGCAGGATCCATCCAAAATTGAACACTTTTTGCTATCACTACCACGCCCACATAAGCAACGCATGCCACCAACTCTGTATGATCTATTCATCTCGGCGGTCAATGTCATTCCTCCAGTTCTGGCCGGGATTGTCTTTGATTACACAATCAATCCAGATATAGCATGTGTCATCGATGCTCTCAAACAAGGCTCTCTGGCCTTTGAACTTCCATCGGCAAGGTTGTTTCCGAAGCAACCGATAACTATCGAGTTGGGACTCGATCGGCATGTCCTGGATATTATGGTAGTTAACCCAAATAACCCACTTAAGTTCAAACGGACAGTCCAATCGATATTCACCATTAATGGTGTACTTTGGTGGTTACGTTGCGCACTAGAGCAAATACTTACTACAAATGAGGTTGACCGGTGTATGTGGAGGTTTAATTGGATAAGTAGACCACCACATAGTGTAGAATCGGTATTGGAACGCCTTAACAGTTATCTGGACAACTGCATTCGTACATGCTCGAGAGTTGAAGCGGAGCTGGAATTAATGGTTCAAGAGTATTGTAACGTCCCCAAAATGCAGTGGAATGTAGCCTACTCATATCATCTGTACAGAATCTTCCAGAGCATCTTCGAAATCAGCATTTGTAGCAGTCGGATACAACCGTGCGATATAATCGACCACGTATTAGCCATGTTCGATTCAACTAACGAACCGGCACGAATTGCTTGTGTTTCTACCATTATAACCGAATATAGGGAAAGGGTAGCAAACAAGTATAACATAACCCCCACTACAATAACGATAGACGAAGCGCTTATGGTGATGTGGTTACCGGATATGTCGAAAACGCACTGGGCCTACCATTATCATAAAGGGCAGAATGCAAGGCAATCCAAGTCTGAAACTCACGATATCTACATTCGACGATGAGAAGTGTCGGTTTTTGCACATGAAAGTACTGGTTCGATTAGAAGCCCGCATTTAGTTCTGCAGCCGCGTAAAATGAATCCAATAAGCACTTTCATCTTCAGCGATGAGCCGTTTCCCCAGACTCGCAATTGCCACATTTGTTGCCGCCCCTTACGCTGCGCTGCTCGGCCTTATCTCTGTTAATCGCCGCACAGAAAGGATAGCTCAGTTTGAGCTGCCGAGCGAGACCTCTCCAAGTCCGAGTCCATTCGTGCCGCCAAGCGATTCTGGAGCTCACCAGCGGCTCAACGGCCCCATAAAAATGTTCGGGGACATCCCATTCGATCCGATAGAGGAAGCAAAGTGCCCCACTTTCAACTCCGGCCCGTACCCTGACCACGATCCGCGCACCTGCCGCCATTGCCCGCTCTAGAGTCGGAAGTGAGCCCGCATTTTGCGAAATAAGATGTATAGTCGGCAATTCTAGTCTGTGTAACAAAATTAGACCGCGAAGATCTTTTACCAACTCGCCGTGGCATGGATCACAACGCGTAGTCAGGCCAACCAGCTGCTCTGCGAAATGCCGTGCGAATCTGCGAAAGAATGTTCGCTATGCAGTCCGGATCACCCAACTCATTTGATATTCTTATTTTGAGATCAACAAATGCGGGATCTGTAGATGCTGGACCCGCATGGAGTGAGTCCATCTCCAATCTAGCTATAAGTTTTGGATGAAGGCCTATCCACATATAATTTTGGCAAGCTCCTCTATTAAGCAGCCATTTCCATATATCATCGGCGCTAGCGCGAAAGCAAATATGGAAGGGGCTAATTCCCAATTCGACGATACGCGAGCTCAAATGACAATCAATACTTGTATATGCGGATAGTTCCACGCTGAAGGTAGCCATTTTTAGTTTTATGGCGCAATTGCTACCCTCTCGACATTCCCAGAGAAAGCTCGCAAGACCGTAGTCGTTGTAGATGAAGTAGCCCATGAAGTCGCAAAGGACTTCGAATGCGGGATCGTGCAGAGTGTCGCCTAGTGCCGCCCTAAGTGTGCGCAATTTCCAGATGTTGTCTCGATTTGTTGAATCCACAAGCAGCACCATGCGCGCGGGGACAAGTCCCAGCTGTGAGACGTTCGGTGGGGTGCACTCGTAGGTCGTGCGAGAAAGCGCGCTCCGCGAGAGGCGCCCAGTGGCCGCGTGGGTGTAGCCTTCCATCATTAGTGTAAGACGCTAGATTGGTTCAATTATCAGCTATTTGAAGCCGAGACGCTAATTGCAATTGACGAGGCGGTTGCAGCCACACATTTGAACTAAGCCTAGAAGGTGCATTACCGCTATGTCCGGAAACTCCGCCCCACCACCTGCCGCGGCAGAAACCCCGTCGGAAAGTACCGCGACGCACAGCCCACCACAAGATCCGCAAAGCGAGGAACTCAAAAAAGAATACGAGCGCATGCGCAAAGAGGCCGAAGAGTTGATGGCTTTGATAGGTCTTGATGTGAAATCTGGTAAGCCTATTGATCGCGGTTCCAGATGTATCTCTGGAATCAACTCTTTATCTGGATTCAGACCCGAATACAGCTCGATTCCCTCACCCAGTATCTACCTACCCCTTAGAGGGGCGCAAAGCCGTTCCAGATTTCAATAGTTATGAAAAGCATATTGAATTGTTTTTTAGCAATCTATCAACACAATGAGTGATACCTTAGACAAACGCGGAAAGTGTTGCTACCAAAACGGCCCAGATTGAGGCTGCAAAGAAGAGGGCAAAGGTGGCCATTCGGCGGACACACAGTTAAGAGTCGTGACGCTTCCCGGCCAGGAGGAAAGGGCCTCCGTGCTAGTAAAATGTACTACTTAGCTATTTTTATTATTATAGTAATAAGTATTCAGATGGATTTAACTCTCGGGCCTACGTAATAGTAAAAAGGGGCACGCAGCTATTTACGTCCTGGCCGGCGTTAACGAGGGGCTTCCCCCGCTCGGCCGGAAGCACGCGGCGGGGTGCTCCCGCGCAAATGCGGCCATTGCGTGGGCGGCCAGCGTCGCGACCGTGGTGTCGTCCCCGGACTTCGCGACGTTGGCCAGCGCGTGGGCTTTGCATTTGACGATGCAGTCGACCAGGTCCGCCTGCTTCGCGTCGGTCGCAGCTGCCATGTCGATGTGGTACGACTCGATGGCCGCGATCGCCCGCGCATAGTTGTGGTTCAAGGGTTTTTTCAGGATGGTGGGGATCAGCTCCTTCATGAGGAACACTGTTTCCAGATACTTGGGGTCGCAGATCGTAAAGATTACAACGATTGCTCTTACTAGCATAACTCCGCGTTCGGCCGCTTCGGCTTTGCGTACGAATGCGTAATCGGCGAGTTTCTCGCAGATCAAATACGGGACGCTCTTGGTGCATTGTACGCCAACTGTAAGCTGATCTGGCGCGATCGCCTTTATTTGCTGTAAAGAACTGGTGATCGAGTCTTGAGGCGACCGCAAGTTGAACACAATTCTGAAGTGGTACGCAATAAGCCCAGCATCCAGATACCCGACTGTTGCTCTTATGACCGCAGGGTCGCACCACAACGGCCCGGTCACTCTCAGCCGCAGATAGATCGCTTTCGCCTGCTCCGCATGCCTGTACTGGTCCACGTCCGTAATTTCTAGTGCGCCTTTGAGGATGTCCGGGCTCGCGAACTGATCCATGAAGCGCCACAGCTCGGCTCTGAACCAGCTGTGCTGCGAGCTCAGCGCGACGGTGCAGCTCGAGATGAGGAGCACGCACTCCGATACGAACTTGCCGATCGCGAACATGGCGGCGCTCTTTGACAGGAGACACCCCAGGGCGCTCATGACCACGTTGGGCTGGATGACTGACGTGTACTCTTTGGTCCAGGCCGCGATCGCCTGACGCAACTGCTGCTTAACGCGCGTCACGGCGCACTCCTGTATGAAGGCCTTGTCCATTACCGATGTAAGCTGTTCGCTGAACTGCTGCCAGCCGCATAGCGTCAAGGCGCAGCTGGAGTTGCAGTGCGCGCGGCCTGCGTACTCGACCGCGGCCTTGCTCTTCTCTTCCTCGTTTTTCTGCATCCAGATCGCCTTGCCGAACTCGCTGATGCCGAACCGATTGAGGTGGCCGTCGTCAAGCTTGCAGTGCGGGTCCTGGCGCAGCGCTCGGTGGACGTAGGCGTCTTCCGCCGACAGGCACACGAACTTTGCATTCGCGCCCACAGTATCCACGACAGCCCGCGTCTGGCTCACCATCCTCCTATGGGCTTCGTTGGCGGGAACTACTTCTCCAGCTATCGCGCCGCCGGGGGCGCTAGATGACGCCATCTCATCGCATTTGTTGACAACTACGATGAGCTCGGTGGTAGCGCCTAAGACTCTCTTCCGTTCGGCAACCCCGGCGGCGATGAGGGCCAAGATGTCCTGCTCCTCCTTACTGCCCATTCCCGTCTGAACATCCACCACGAACAGCACCAAGTCGTAGTCGTGGAACCGCGAACGCACGTAATCGAGATACGCGCTCTTCGTCTGCGGGTCGCTCAGTCCCGGCAGATCGTGAATGGCAACGAGAGCCCCTGCTGAGTGGGCGGTGTCGAAGAGGCACTTGACCGGAGGAATGTTAATCAGCACTTGCTGGACATCCTGAACCTGAAGCTGCTTCTTAGAAAGTAGTTTGGAGTTCGCGAGCTGGATCGTGTAATGTATATCGAGCACGTGCTGCGGCGACTTCATGTCGTCAACCTCTTTGTAGATTATCTCGCCAGCAGTGGTCCGGAAGATCGCCATGGGGGCCGCGCGCATCGCCAGCAGCGCGTTGAGCAGCGTGGACTTCCCCACGGAGACAGCGCCAACCAGCGCTATGCGAACGTAAGGCTTAGGAGTAGCCATTGGAGGTGATATGGGGTGCGAATTCGTTTCAAATAAGCTGGCGTGCGCGACGCTTCCGGCCGGGACTGGAAGTGGCTCCATCTATATTTTCGGTATCATTTAGTATGTTAATATCTACTCGTAGACATGTACGAAGAGTTTTCAATAAATAGCAATAAGCTGGGGCAAAAAGTGACACGCAGCTATCTACGCCCTGGCCGGCGGTGACTGTGCGTGCAGCGCCGCGGCTCATGAAAGATGACGGTTGGTTCCGATTTAGGCAAAAATGAACACAGTTATTGTATTGAACCAAGGCTCGCCATGAGTTTCTTAGAACTCTACAAGACATTCAGCATAGAGTTGCAAGATGTATTTGGAGAGAAGCTAATGCCCGCACTGAAAAGAATCCAGCATATTTGCGCGAGAAGCACACCCCAGCCATGGAATTCTGAATACATAAGTCGTTTCACCGATCTGTTGAGATCGGTTGAGACAGTATGTGACCTTTCAAGACTGCTGCAATTGACGGTTAATAGCTCTCATTTGGTTGTGGAGACATTTGTACATATTGTGCAGCTCTTTAGCGAGACACGGATTCCCGCCAGGATTGCGCTGTATGTGATGTCAGAAAACCCATTTATCAAAGATCCGAAACTCCTAGCAGCAGCTCCGGAATTTATCAAGCAAATGGGGATAGCCGAAGCAGATGTGAAAGAGGATATGCGAGAGATGGCTCTACCAAACAGGGAGCGCAGCCGAGGTCACTGGTTATATGCGCCAGAATCACAGTATTCGTATTCTATCAATAAAAACGGAAGCATCTCTCGTTTGCGTAAACCTGCCAGAATACGCTATACACTCCCAAAATAGAATAATTCTTTGATTTTTGACGTGCTGGATTAGAGACCTAGTGTGCAAAAAATGAATACATTTATTGTATTGAACCAAGACTCTTCATGAGCTTCCTAGAACTCTACGAGACATGGAATAGAGAGATCCTTGAAGTTTCTCTAAAGAAACGTGAAGTTTCTTTAGAGAAGCTTGTATCAAAGCTGGAGAGCATTCGGCTCACTTGTGCGGAAAGTGTGCCTCAGCCATGGAAGCCTGGCTACATGGGTTACCTCGTGGATTTATTGGGAACAATCGAAGCAAAATGCGACCTTCCTAGGCAGTTATGGGGTGCTGATATTTCTACTTCGATTGTGGAGACGTTTGTGTATATTGTGCGGCTCTTTGATGATACGCGAATGGCCGCTAGAATCGCGCTAAGTCGCATGTCACATGATATGCACCACAAAAATCCGAAGCTTCTGGCGGCAGCCCCAGAATTTATCAAGCGAATGGGGATAGCCGAAGCGGATGTGAAAGAGGATGCGCGGGAGCTGGCTCTGCCAGGCCGGGAGCGCAGCAGAGATCACTGGGCATATGTGCCAAGACCACGGCATTCGCGTTTCATCAGGGACGGGCGTATTATTTCAGATATACTGAGAGACGATGATCAAGAAGTCTTTCCTTAAGAAACATAGATATAAATAGGATATTCGTCTTATTTTTAGTTGTGCGATTATTATATCACAAAGATACTCCCAAATTATAGAAAAGTGCTTCGAATCACTCATAGGTGTCCGGATCGGGCACAGGAAGAGCTTGGCTTGTGTCACAATCTTTGTATGCGTCCCAGACATCAGCCACGAACGACTCCCAGAAAGACTGCACAGGCCCGTCCTTTGAGCTACGACCAATAACCCATTCTTCTGTTTTGGGGTTTTTGGCGACAATGACTCGCCAGGTAGTACCATCAACCAGTGTGACCTCGATTACGCTTGTTGATTTGTGACAAACCTTCCAGTGACGCTTTGTGGCCACCGCCTTAATCGCATTTTGCAATTTGGCTCTGGTGAGGAAATCTTGATCAGTAAGTCGATTCACCCTTATGTCCGCAACTGACATGAAGGAAGCGCCATTCGAAATCGGGATTGTGATAGTAAGTTCCGTAATTGTGCTAACAGCAACTGCTTTGCCGAGGACTGTTGTGCTAACAGCAACTGCTTTGCCAAGGACTGTTGTGCTAACATCGCTGCGGGCACTCCAGTGAAGACGAACACAGTCGATGCCAGGCTCGACAACCGGCTCAGAAGCTACCATACGAACTATCAACATCCGCGACGTCTTATTCAAAGCGTCAGAGAGCGCCTTCACAGTAACAGAACCGCTGTATACCTCCATACCCTCGCAAACTCTTGCGAGTGCGAAGTGGTAGCCATCAAGCTCGCTGTTATACACAACCGACACAGTTCCATAGTTGTGTTTTTTGCAGTAGATAAGCTCATCCTGAACCTGGCCGAAGTTGGCGTCGTATCGAGATTCCATAGCTGCTTGCGCGCTCGTGATTCTTAACCGTCTGGCTATTCAATTTTGCAGAATTGACCCCACTGCCGCAAAAAAATGCATTCGAGCGGAGGAGGCGCCATCTTTCCTAAACCTATAACTAACGTTTTTCTGCATCTTTGCTATTGATGTACAGGCGCACATGCTGTGGTACATCTATCTTTATTATCACGTCCCGCAGTATTTCTTTTGTGAACCCATTGCGCACAAGGAGGCGAAGGAGAGGAATCGAACCAGAGGCGCAAGCAATGCCGGCTTGGTAACAGAGAAGGCGGCGTATATTAATTCCGATACTTGTCACCCATTCTGCCATCTCCGCGTCGCCTCGCGAACAGATACCGCCGAGAATCTCGTGCTCATAGCCCTGAATGTCGCACAGAGTAAGTCCGAGCCCCCACAGCCATTGTGCAATATCCAGACGGCTGGCGTCGAACGCAAAGCGCATCACAGCAGTATTCTCGATGCGCAGATCCTCAAGAGTCATTCCCGTACCCCATAGCCAGACCATGACATCCAAGTGGCCCTGTTTGCAGGCCTTGAGCATCGCGGGGCGCTTCCACGCGCTAGACTTGAAGGTCTTCTGTGTCTGTGGGTGTATACCGTAGAGCCATATGGCCGTCGAAAGGTGGCCGCCTTCGCACGCGACTCTGAATGCCGCATCTACCATATAGTTTTGCAGTGATAGTGCCGGTTTTTGCTCTTTAATCCAGTCCAGTAGCCACGTCGCAACATCCAGTTTGCCATGGCCACATGTTTTTATGAATAATTTGGAGTGCTCTGCGCCTACCTCTTTTGAATAAGGGTTGCAGTCACTAATCAGCTTAACAACGATCGGGAGATGCCCACCAATGCAGGACTGCTCCAGGGCAGCCTCAGTACCAGAAGTATTGAGTTTATACCCTCTTAGTTGCAGTATATGTGTGACTAATTTTAGACAGCCCCCTTTGCTTGCTTTCACGAAGGCGGTGTTAATTTGTCGCTCATACAACGTCGAATCCCACAGCTGCATCGCGAGCTGTTCATTGCCAAACTCGCTGGCAAGATTGAGGGCCCTCCCGGAATTTATCAACTCTGTGTCGTAGCAGTTATGGAGCTGCAGCCATAGCAGAGATGCAGTGGTTCCGCGCATGCATACTTCTTCAAGCACATCTTCCATTCGCCATCTTTTTCCCACATGGACGCCCTCCCCCCATATTGTGTCGGAGAGCTCGAAGTGGCCGGAGGCGCATGCCGCAGCCAGCGCAGCCGGCATATCGTGCACGAGCCTCAGCCGCCACAGCCACTCGAAAAACTGTTTGTCTCCCTCTCTGCTGACGACAGTCGCCAGCTCCGGAAAGTAGGCAACTACTATCCCAAACAACGCGTCTGACAATGCGAGTAGCATCTGAATCCTAGTAAAAAGTACCATTCAAATATACGCGTTTAAAGGGTTTTGAGAAAGCTGCTAAGCTCGTCGGTTAACTCCATACTAGAGCAAATTTCTAGCAGAGTTGTTCGTGAAGCACCATTGTCTACAAGAGACTGTAGTACGTGCACTATGCGACAATTGGCGTCTTGTACTAGGGATCTCCCGATATTACTGCTAATCTTAAAGCCAGTAAGGATAAGCCATTCAACCATCTCAACGTGTCCGGCTTCACATACCATCCATAGAATGACATCCCGCCAGTCTCCCAGATCTTCATGCGTAAGGCCCATTCCCCAGAGAAGCTGCGCGACGCCAAGATACCCAGAGAAGCAAGCGGCCCGAAAGGCACGGGCGCTGTCTAGTCGCACATCCTTAACCGTCATCCGAGCAGGGTCCTCGCAAAGCCAAGCTACTACTTGCGTGCATCCATTCATACAAGCCGCAACAAGTGCAGGGCGCATCCATTCGGAAGTCTTCCGCCACTGTGTGGGGCGAATGGATAGCACCCATTTCGCAACCTCAAGATGTCCCTTCTCACACGCGCCTGCAAATGCAACATCAAGGATATTTTTTCGAGATGGTATTTTGCACTCCTGTTGCCATTCCAACAGCCACTGCGCAACATTCAGCTGCCCGTCATAGCAGGCTCTCTGAAAGAGGTCATATTTGCTAATAACACTAGCCTGCGGTCTGGGGAAGGTGGCAGGGTTTTGGCGTTTTCGATCCGTGAGAAGCTCCATAATCTGGACACTACCGTCTATGCAGGCTCTTCTAAAAGCATGCTCGATAGTATACAAAGACAATCTGCAGGGAACTTTATGTAGCAATTCTTTGACAACATTTATACAGTTGCCGTCTACTGCGGAATAAAGGGCAGTATCATCATTCGGCGCTTGTATGCCGTTCAAGTACAGCCACCAACCCAGGCTCTCATTTCCTGACCGCAGAGAGTCCTGTGTATCTGAACTGTCCATCCAAGGGTCGCGCTCCAGCAGCTTCGTTGCCCACATAAATGACACAGAAGACCCTTTTTTATGAATAACCTGAAATAGGGCGCTCTGGTCACAACTCTTACCCATGAAATCCCATAAATAGGAAGCGAGCTCAAAGTGCTCAGATACGCACGCGACCCCTAGCATACGGCTAATATCAAATTCATACCTTATAGCGAGTATGCGCTTAACGAGGTCTTGGTCGCCGATTTTGCATGCAGCTTCCCCTAGTTTCGGGTAGTAGCTCGCGACGAGCACCAGCAACGGCTCTGGAAGTTGGCCGTCCATAGTATAAAAAAGCGTACATGAATTCAAAAGTCCTGGCGCGCTGGTAGCCCCAGGAAAGCGCGTGTGTACGCAGGAGGGTCCATAACCTCACACGCCTGGCGCATATTCGCCTTGGTAACCCCAATGCTGACCAGGAAGCGCAGAAGAGGTAGCGAGTCGGATATACAGGCCTTCCAGATAAGAGACTTGTCTGTTATATCAACCGGGAAGACGGTTTGATGCACCCACTTCACTAAATCAACATTTCCGGACGCAAACCCGCAGTAAAGCACATCCCCCACACTATTACCCAGATCCGCCACGGTTAACCCCAAACCCCATAGCAGCTCGACAATCTCGAGGTGCCCATTTTTGCACGCAAGTCTTAGGGCAGCAGCGGAATCGGCCCGCAGATCCTCCATCGTCAGGAAAGGGCTAGACTCCCAGAGCCAAACAACGACATTTTTGTGACCGCCCTCGCACGCTTTGAGCAGTCCCGGCCGCTTCCACCGACTGGTCTTGGATTTCTTGGAGCGTCTCTTTTTTGAACTCCTCTCTAGCGATGGACGAATGGAAGCTAGCCACTGCACGACTGCCAAGTAACCTTTACCGCAAGCTGAGATGAACGCTATCTCAATGATTTCTGCCATAAATTCCCACTCTGGCATCCGCGGGTTGTAGACCCACTCCCATAGCCACTTTGCAGCTTCCAATTGCCCTTCGTCACACGCCACCTTGATGAGGTTCAGATCGTACACAACTCTAGCGCTAACTCTGACGTGCGACAGTGGTTCAGTGGTTTCCTTGAGTTCAGTAGCTGGCTGCGCGCGTTTAGTAATAAGCAGCTCCATGATCCTTATGTGGCCATTCTTACAAGCATCTATCGAAGCTTGCTCTAAGTGTTTCATAACCAATTCATACCGATAATTCTTCAGACAATGCAGTATTATTTTTTCTACACCTCCTGAAGCCGCACTAACGACGATGTGGCCTACCACTATGCAGCCCCAGCTGTAGAAATTTTTCCACAACCACATCCCCAGCTCTTCATTGCCATGAAAGAACGCAATCTCGATAAGAGGGCCCACTCGCGTTTGTTTCTCACTAAATTGGTGACTCTGAATCCATTGAAACGACTTGGACGTGCCTCTTTTGCAGACGCCTTCAAGTATAGGCGTCACGTCCTGGGAGGCCCATTTGGCGGACGGCTCCTGACCGTATAGCCATTCGGCGAGCTCAAAGTGCTCTGAGGCACACGCGGCAACCAGCGGACTGATTGTATCAGGCGCGAGACGCATGGACCACAGCCATGTGGCGAATACTGTGTCGCCCGCTTCAAAGGCCAGCTCGGCAAGATCGGGGAAATAGTCAATAACGATCGCTAGTAACGAAACCGGCAGTGTAGAGGCCATAGTGATGTAACCAATAAAGAAGATTCAAAAATAACAATTCGAATGGCCTAAGAGTTGCGGCCCATATCCAGCGTTGCAAAATGAGTCTCAGGCTCTTATCGGACCAATCTCGCGCATGATGTCATCTCTTAGCTTCTTGTTTTCGTAGGGGTAGTGCGTGTCTAGCTCGTAATAGTTGATGGATGCATAGTGGTCGGAGAACCCGCGGTTCTTCGCGTTCCGCCAGCAGACAATGTTGAACTCTTTCAGGTTAGGCTTGGCAGCTAGAAACTCAGCGTATACCGGCTTTAGGTCGGGTGGAAGAGTGTCGAATCTCGCCATGATCGCTTCTGGTGAGCTATCGGGCGGATCCATCGCAATAATTTTCGTGGGGCGCATGTCGTTTTTTAGACAGAACAGTATCGCTCGGACAAGTCCTACGCTGTGAGTCATAATCTCGCAGGGCTCTTTGTTTTCTGTTGTTGTGGGGTCGAAAGTCATAGGCAAATCCTTGAAGTAGCTTGTGTAGCGCTTGGGCGCCATTTTGTAGCCGCAGAAGAACAGCATTGCGCTGAGGGTGATGCTGTTTATCACAAGCGATTCATTTCTAGTAGTGGCCTTATTTTAGAAGGAGTTGATATAGCGTATTATTGCGATGGACTACTACCAAATCGCCGCAGCGCTATATGCGATCCCACACCTGTCCATGATTGCGTTCGGCGACCGTGACATCCATTTGTGCGGTCCGGTGCGCAAGCCCCAGAGGAAGCCAGCCCCACGCCGACCTGGCCCGCAACGGCTGCGATACGGAGCTCAAAGGCGGCCGCCCGCCGGAAACCGCCGCTAGTCATTCTGTTGTGGAGCATTAGGTTTTATGAAACATAGCTTTCTGACGATATTTGAAAGTATTAACGTTAATGCAATTCTAAGACCCGATGTCTGTGCCTTTCGGTGTCGGAGTTGTGGCCGGTCTGGTCATCGGTATCTTAATAACGCTATACCTCACAAAGTGGCGGCACAAACAATTGGTGGCATGCCAAATGGTTTACGTAACTACTAGCAAGACCCGCGCGCTCGAACTGGAGCTGGGCAGCGACACAAAGCTTCTCTGGTTAGGTGGCTGCTTCGAAAATGGCGACATAGTGCCTGTTATGGAAATGTTCAGCAACTTGAAGTCCGAAATATACAGTGCCCCATTCCTAGACGGCAGAGATATAATCCGCCAAATCGAACACTCCCAAATTATCATTGAGTGGACCAAATACCACGAATGCGCAATCTCCTATCTCACGAGCAACGGCGACGGAAGCACTATTTGGATAAGTCGCGAGCTCGCCTGCAGGCTCTTCGACGAGTGCATTGAAGCTCTGCAGACGCCGGTCAACTCAAATGATGCAAAGGAGGAGTAGCCTTCTTCTTTTGCGCCGCTAACACAATATGTGCACTAAAAATGAACGGGGTAGGATCTCCTTATCCTATTGATTACTGCCAGTAGCTGACATCAATACGCATGGCGGACCAACAGCCACTAATTGTGTCGGCAGCCGACGTGGAAGCTGCGTGGCCGGTACAACCGCCACGGCGGCAAAGCTCATGCGAACGAATAACGCACCTCAGCTATCTGGCCTCCCTGATACTCATATTATTTGCCGCGGCGGCGCTCTGCTTCTACCGCGGATCATTCTGGGCGGGCGCCGACAGCTCGAAACTGGCATCGATGGAGGCTTGGGAGGTGCAGATACTGGCGTACCTCTACTGGATTGTGTGCGCGACCTGTGCTTATATTGCGAAGGAACTGCTCTGGCTATTCTGCAACTATCTATCACATTAGTAACTCTCCTCAATAAACTTCGTTTTTTGGCGAATTTGTTATTCGGCTGTTTGAGCAACACGGGTTTGCTAAGGGCCATAATTTCGACGCAATTGTGCGTCGAAATGTCAGAGGGCGTCCTACGAATATATAAAGGCTCAAACAAGAGCTCTTCGAGCGCTGTTTAATAAGGTTAAGTAATACCGACAAATACACACGGTTCTACGTTTGCTAAGAAGATGCGGTACAGCATGTC
>Ga0105241_10000296_pt1 | contig 37208 bp, 36 predicted proteins | sample KBSC64metaG_FD_80422 | JGI IMG/M metagenome (GOLD analysis project Ga0105241, IMG submission 80422) | Corn rhizosphere microbial communities from Kellogg Biological Station, Michigan, USA - KBS C6-4 metaG | ecosystem: Host-associated > Plants > Roots > Rhizosphere > Soil | place: Michigan, USA... | reverse complement strand
GCTCGTCGTCGGCGACGACGCAGTATGTCTGATCTGCGTTCATTCGTGCGTCCATCCAGATTTCTCACCCATATTTGCTATAGCTATTTTAGTCACGCGCCCCCCCGACTTCCATGACGAAAATCTTCGACGACGACCTCGATTACGGGTTCGGCACCCGAGCCATCCACGCCGGCCAACGTCCCGATCCGCTCTCCGGCGCGATCATGACCCCGATCTACCAGACGTCGACCTATGTGCAAGAATCGCTCGGCGTTCACAAAGGCTATGAATACGCGCGCGGCAAGAACCCGACCCGCGAGGCCCTCGAGCGCAACGTCGCCGCCCTCGAAGGGGGACGATACGGCTTCGCCTTTTCGAGCGGAATGGGGTGCCTCGACTCGATCATGAAGCTGTTCAACGCGGGCGATCACGTCATTTGCGCGGAAAACGTCTATGGTGGCACCTTCCGGCTCTTCGACAAGATCCTCCGCCGTTTCGGGCTCGAGTTCACCTACGTCGACACGCGCGACGCACAACACATCGTCGACGCCCGGCGCCCGACCACCGCGGCGGTCCTGATCGAGACGCCGACCAATCCCCTCATGCGCCTCACCGATCTGCGCGAGGCAGCGGACGCGGCGCACGCGATGGGGGCGCTCTTGATCGTCGACAACACCTTCGCGACGCCGTACTTTCAGCGCCCCTTCGAATTCGGCGCCGACATCGTCTGGCACTCGACGACGAAATACTTGAACGGCCACAGCGACATGGTAGGCGGGATCGCCATCGTCGACGACGACGCACTCGCGGAGCGGCTGCAATTCATTTTGAATGCGGCGGGCGCCGTCCCCGGCCCCTTCGACGCCTGGCTGACGTTGCGTGGCACGAAAACGCTCCATTTGCGGATGCGGCAGCATGACGCGAATGGGCGCGCGGTCGCGGACTTTCTGGCCAAGCGCATGGGCGACGAGAATGTCTTCTATCCAGGCCTCCCCTCTCACCCACAGCACGCGCTCGCCACGAAACAAATGCGCGGCTTCGGCGGGATGATTTCGGTGGAGATGGGGAGCCGAGAGCGGGCCGCGGCCGTCCTGTCCAAGACGCGCGTCTTTTCGCTCGCAGAATCGCTGGGCGGCGTCGAAAGCCTCATCAGCCACCCCGCCTCCATGACCCACGGCTCCGTCCCACCGGACCAACGTGCCCTCCTGGGCATCACGGACGGCCTCATCCGGTTATCCTGCGGCGTGGAGGAGACCAACGATCTCCTCGCCGACATAGAACAAGCGTTCGAATAACCATCACTTCATGAAAATTTTGATTGTGGGCGGCGGCGGCCGCGAGCATGCACTCGCGTGGAAGGTGAAACAGGACGCCCCCAACGCCACCCTGCTCGCCGCCCCCGGGAACCCGGGAATTGCGACGCTGGCGACATGCATCCCGGTCAAAGCCGACGATATCGGCGGGCTCGTCGCACTCGTCCATCGCGAACGCCCAGACGTCACGATCGTCGGCCCAGAAGCGCCACTCGCCGCAGGATTGGTGGATCGTCTCCAGAAGGACGGCTTTGCGGCCTTTGGTCCGACGCGCGACGCCGCCCAAATCGAGACCTCCAAACGGTTCGCGAAGGAGCTGATGTCGCGCGCCGGCGTCCCAACGGCACACGCGAGCGTTCACACGAACGCCGCCGACGCCAAACGCGCCGTCGACGCACTCGGCGCACCGGTCGTCGTGAAAGCCTCGGGGCTCGCCGCGGGAAAGGGAGTCGTCGTCGCGATGACGCTCGACGACGCTCATGCGGCGATCGATTCGATGCTGGAAGCACACACCTTTGGAGACGCCGGCAACGAAGTATTGGTTGAGGAGTTCATGACGGGCGAGGAGCTTTCGCTCTTCGCGGTGTGCGATGGAACGCACGCGCTACTCATGGCTGGAGCGCAGGATCACAAACGACTCCTGGATGGAGATCAGGGACCGAATACGGGCGGGATGGGTGCGTACGCTCCTGTCTCACTCGATACGCCGGCGCTGCGCGAGCGCGTGCTGCGCGAGATCATCCTCCCGACGCTGACCGCGTTGCGCGACGCCGGCGCACCATTCCGTGGATTGCTCTACGCCGGGTTGATGTTGACCCCGGACGGCCCGAAAGTCGTCGAGTTCAATTGCCGCTTCGGCGATCCGGAAACGCAGGCCCTCCTTCCATTGATGGATGGTCCACTCCTCGACGCCATCACCACCGTTGCACAGGGCGGCTCGCTTGAGGGGTATCCACCGCTGCGTTGGAAGAGCGCTGCCTCTGTCACCACTGTCGTCGCCGCGGCTGGGTATCCCAACGCCGTTCAGAACGGCGCGCCGATCGCCTTCCCTGCTCCCAAAGACGACGTCTTCGTCTTCCACGCCGGGACCGCGGCCAAGGACGGCGGGATCGCGACGGCCGGTGGCCGAGTGCTCGCCGTGACCGCTATTGCGCCGACGTTGGCCGAGGCGGCCGAGAAGAGCCGGACGTATGCGGCGCAGGTCCAGTTCGACGGGAAGCAGATGCGGAGCGACATCGGGTGGCGGGAGTTGCAGCGCCGTGCCTGAGCTCCCTGAAGTCGAGACCATCGCGCGGGGGGTCAACGCCGAGGTCGCGGGGCGGACGATTACCGGGGTGACGATCACGAAGGGCGATGTCCTGCGTGAAGTGACCCCGGCCCAACTCAAACGCCGAGTTGTGGGGGCGACGATCACCGGTGCCTATCGCCGCGCCAAGCATATCGTCATCGCGCTGAGTACGGGCGACTATTTCGTCATCCAACCGCGGTTCACCGGCGGACTCCTGGTCGGAACGTCCAAGACGCTCCCCGCCGAAGAATTGGCGTACTCGACGCTCGAATTTCACCTGGACGATGGCCGGTCCCTGCACTACCGTGACATCCGCCGTCTCGGGACCGTCTCGTTGATGAGCGCGGAGCGCTTCGAAGCCTACTTCGACACGCTCGGCATCGAACCGCTCAGCGAGGGATTTACGGCCGACGCCCTATCGGGTATTCTTCGGGGGTCGAATCAGGCTGTCAAGAAGGTGATCATGGACCAGTATCGCGTGGTCGGCGTCGGGAACATCTACGCGAATGAAGCGCTGTGGCGGGTGGGGATCGACCCCTCGCGTGCCGCACGGAATGTCACGCCTGACGAAGCGGGGCAGCTTCGCGACGCGATCGTCGACGTGCTCACCGAAGCGATCGAGCAGCGTGGATCGAGCTTCCGCGACTATCGCGACGCGAGTGGTGAGTCGGGGAAGTTCGTCTCCTTTCTCGCCGTATATGGTCGTGGCGGAGAGCCGTGCCGCCGGTGCGGCGCGAAATTGATCGAGACGCACGAGATCGATGGACGCCAAACGGTGTTGTGCGCGCGATGCCAGCATTGATCGTCCTTTCGTCATCCCGCAGCGCATAGCCGCAATTCCGATCCATGCCTCGGGGACGCGCCTATCGTTTCAAAGAGCCGACGAGCGACGAACAGCTCGCCACGATGCGATCCGTCGTGCGCGCGTCCGCGGAGAATCGTCCCGGGGTCTATCGCATGCTTGCGGACGATGGCGAGATCGTCTACGTGGGGAAGTCGAAGCAAATTCGCTCGCGGTTGATGAGTTATTTTCGCTGCGCGTATCCGGAAGACAAGGGTGCGCGAATTCTGCGAGAAGCGACGCGCATCGAGTGGGATTACCAGCCGAGTGAGTTCGCGGCGTTGTTGCATGAGCTGCGGTTGATCAAGAAGTATCGCCCCCGCTTCAACGTGGCGATGAAGCGGGATGTTCGGCACTATTCGTTCATCAAGCTCACGCGCGGGACTGCACCGAAGCTTCACGTCGTCCGTGGCCCGAGTGGCGATGACGCGACGATTTACTACGGCCCGTTCCTTGGCGCACAGCGGGTGACGGATGCGGTGCGAGAGCTGAGCGACGTGTTGTCACTCCGCGATTGCCGGTCGGACATTCCGATGTTTTTCTCGGATCAGCGAGAGCTCTTTCAGCTGACTCCACGTACGCCGGGGTGCATCCGGCACGAAATCAAGCGGTGTCTCGGTCCGTGCGTCGGCGGATGCTCGGCGGACGAGTACAATCATCAGATCGCGCTCGCACGCGCCTTTCTCGACGGATCGAGTAGCATTCCGATCGACACGTTGCGGACGGCGATGGAAGCGGCGAGCGAGGCGCTGCAGTTCGAGCGAGCGGCGGTGTTGCGCGACAAGTTGTCGCGGCTGGAGGCGCTGCGAGAGCAGTTCAACCGGTTACGGTTCGCGGTCGAGTCGCTGTCGTTCGTGTACGACGTGCCGGGGTATGATGGGAATGACCGGACGTATTTAGTGCGGCGGGGGATCGTCCGGGCGGAGGTGAATACACCGAAGACACGGTCGGAGAAGAGTGCGTTGCGGCGGCTCGTGGACGACATCTTCGGCGGGACGGCGCCCGTGGGAGCGTCAATTCCGACGCATGAGATCGACGAGTTGTTGTTGTTGTCGAGTTGGTTCCGGAAGTACCCGGATGAGATGGAGCGGGCGAAGAAGGTGGCGTAGGGTACTTCTTGGTACCCATCAGACGACGAAAAGCCTGTTTCCGCCCCTGGCTGGCGTCTCGCCATCCCTGCTCTTCCTATTGTTGCCGAGAAGTCGCATTTTTATTAAGGACTTTCTCCGTTTTTCAGCCGTACCACGCACCTGATTGCCTTCGCCCACGCCGTCCGCGCTCATGCAGCACCACATCTTCTTCGAAGTCCTCGCGACATTTTCCGACGACGAGCCGGGCTGGGAGACGATCATGCTCGGGTGTCTCGTCATGCGTGCCGTCGATGCGTGGCTCAAGATCGGGCCGATCGAAATCAATGTCGATCCCAGTGCGGTCGCGACACAAGTGAAGCTCGAAGAACTTTCCGGCACCACGCTGTCGACAGAGATCGACGCCAAAACGACGGACGCGCTTCGACAGATTTTGTTGACACTCCCAGCCGCCCCGGACCGGCATGCCAAGCATATCGAGGCACCACTGTATGCCTACGGGCTGCTGCTCGAAGAAGATGGCCACTGGGGACTCGCGGCGGACGTGTATCATACCATTGCAGAGGCATTCTTCACGGCCTCGTCATTGACGAGCGCCGATTTCGCCGCGGCGGCACATGCGTATCGCAAGGAAGCATGGGCCCTTCGAAGTGCCCAACAATATGATCGCGCCAAAATCGCATATCGCACTGCGATTCGCCTCGCACGGAAGGCGGGCGACGAGGAAGTGTGGATTCGCGCGAGATTGGGACTTGCGTCCATGGCGCGCGTCCGCGGCAACCTCCCCGCGGCGCAGCGCATCTTGACCAAGTTGCTCGCCGTCTGCGAAACAATTAGCCGCGACGTTGCCACTCGTGTCAGACCCGACATTTTGCACGAGCAAGCCGCCCTGTTTGCGGATCAAGATCGGAGTGTCGAGGCCCTGAGCACCTATTACGAAGCGTACGAGTCATCGAGAAATTCGACGAGCAAGGAATTCATTCTCACGGATATCGGAATTTGTGCGCTTCATCTTGGCTTTCTACGCATGGCCAAGGACGCACTCGACACGGTCGTGCTCACCGGGATGTACGGACGTGCACGCCAATCGGCGATCATCCATCTCATGCTCGTCGCGGTGTTCGAAGGGGATCAAACCGAATTCGAACGCCGGCGGGCGCAATGGCAGCCACAATACTGCAGTGCGCTGACGAATGCCTATGCGCGATTCTTCATTGCTCGCGGACTCGAACGATTTGCCACAACGCGGGAGGCGCTCTCCGCCTATGCGGACGCCGTGGACTTTGCGGAGCGTGCCGGTATTCACATGGCTCAGTTCGAAGCGCTCAAAGAACTCGAGCGCCTCAAACAGAGCACGAACGTCCGGGGTGCGACGACGACGGCGCGTCCGCTTCCACGCTCGTTAATGCCGATCAGCGACATCCTCTCGCAATTGCACTCTTCAGCACTTTTGAACGCGGAACACTAGAGACGTATTCTGTTCCTAGATAGGAACGCACCCTTGTCCACCATTGCTGCCCCCGGGGCAGTCTGTTTTCGGCGACGTGGCATCGGCGCATGCCGCAATCGCGCAAATCAGTGCAATGACAACAGCTTTCGGCAGAACACGACGGAGCATAAAAATCCCTCGGTAACTAGGTGGGAATGCACCGTCGTACGTAGATTTATTCGTCCCTTGTGAACTATCGAAAAAGTGTCAGACTGTGAGGCGATTCTGTCATTAGGCTTATTGATCGGCGTTCGTGTGCATTACGTACCTGAGGCACGACTACGCGCATCAATCACGGCACCACATCGCATGATGACGGCGCACAATTGGCCCGAGTTGCATGGGATCATTACGAGTCATCACGCCGATCTCGTCATTTTCGATCCCGACATTGATGCCTCGGGACTGGAGAGCGCACTGCGGTTGCTGGAAGCGTTCCCGTCGATTGCGTTCGTGCTGTACACGCAACTGAAGCCGAGTACCGCGCGTCTCATTCATCGCCTCGCGCAGCGGGGGCTGATGGACGTCATCGTGCAGCAATTCGACGACAATCCCCGAAAAATCCAGGGACTGCTCGACGAGATTCCGCAGCGGAGACTCTTGCCGCTCGTGTTGTTGTCGTTACGGGATCAACTGCAACGTCTTCCAGAGTCGATGCGAACGTGCATCGAACACATTCTGGACATGAATCCGTTACCCCGATCGGCGGACGCCTTCGCTCGGGATATTGGAGTGTCGCGACAACATCTCTACGACACGTTTCGACGTGCGGGGCTGGGGTCGCCACGCCGGTTCGTCATCGGCGCGCGGCTCTTGAAGGCTTACTCGTATTTACGAGACCCCGGACGCTCGTTCGGGAGCATCGCGACAGCGGTGGGATGGACGGATCCTGATGCCTTACGAAAATATTTGGAACAGGTTTTTCAGATGCCGGTCGCGACGCTCCGTCAAACGTCGGACAACGAAGCATTGGTCAAACGAATCGTGCACTGGATGCAGGCGGTGCCGAAGGCCTGACGAGCTTTCGTTCACTCGGCGAGCCATCGGCACAGCCTATTGGCACCGTTGCTTCGCGGTTACCCCGCGATCGTCAGGACTCCATCCTGCAACGACGTCTCCAAGCTCTTCAAGTTCTTCGCCGCATGCCCGCCGACCCACCGCCCGTCGGCCGCATACTGGGCTTTATGCCCCGGACAAAGGAATCCACCATCCACGATGTCGACTGTCACGCCGGCATGGGTACAGCGCATCGAAAAGGCGGCATACCCATCACTCGTCTTGACCACGGCGACAGGCTTATCCGACTCTCCGTCGATCCGCGCAATACCGCCGACCTTTTCCAACGCGGGGAAATCCTCCGGCCGCACGCGGATCATCCAGGCGCCGAGTTGCGACTTCGCGGGCGATGACGCAGTCGACACGGACGGGGCACACGCCGTCGCCACAAGTGGCGCCGACAAGACCGCGGCGACCGCCGCGAGCATCCCTTTACTCAACACCGATCGACGATCGACGACCTCGGGATTGGCGAGCTCCAAGGGACAACCAGAACAATCGGTGGCAGCGTGCGGGTCGAGCATAGAGAATCCTCAGTTAGGAAAAGAGAGACCAGCCTCAAACAGACACATTCGCGTTTTTCCACCCATCGGCGTCGTCGGAATCTTTTTTCAGATCCGAGAGATCGACGACGACGTTCTTTCCATCCTTCTTGATCGCGTAGCGATCCATCCCCCGCGTCGCTCGGCCACTGATGAAATAGCCGTCGGTGGCATATTCCGAGTGATGCTTGGGACAATGGAAATGTTCGTCCTTCTCGTTCCAGCGCAACGCCGTATTCTGATGCGGGCACGACAGGGAAAACGCGTACACGCTCCCCAACGAGCGTACCAGGATGACGTCGTTGTCTTTATCGATCTGCACGCCATCCTTCGCGGGAATGGCATATGTCACCGTCTTGGGAGGCGTCGACACCGCCAAGGCGCGCCCGACGCTCGCCGTCGTGCCAAACATCATCACACCACCAACGGACGCGACAGCGGTCCGGATGAAATCGCGGCGATCCTGCCGCAACGGGCATCCGTCACAATCGGCGTCGTGAGAAATCTCGTCACTCATTCGCAAACACCAGAAAAGTCATGCAGCCACTTGTAGCACGACGCCGGCCAATACAGTTGCGAGCCAGAGCACGATGCTGACAATGGAGGCCACTCGCAGTTGACCAAGAAGATGGGACTGCGCCGCCGGCGCCGCGTCGCGCTCGAGCACACGCTCGGTGCGGTACAGCCAGGCGCCGTTCAGCATAAGTACCGTCACCACCCCAATCTTGATCCAAAACTTCGGCGACTCGGCGAACGTCTCGACGTCGGCCGCCGCGAGCATCACACCGGTCACCCACAGCACGACCAACGCGATGATCACCGGTTGATGCGTCCCCCGCAGATCTGCGAGCCATCGCTCATAATCACCGTGGTCAGGCGACGCCATCCGTACGAACCGTAGCGTCGCCCGGTCGGCCGCCACGGCAAGGCCACCGCCGACGAGCAATGCGGCGATGTGCGTGAAAATCACCGCCGCGCTGACGACGGTCGACTTACTGTAGACGGTGCGCCACGGATCCGCGGCATCGGCGATGGACTGGATGACGTCGTGTACGGCAAGCATCAAAGCGAAAATCCGCGGTGAGAAACGCGTGGAACGCGTCGGTGACTGTTCTCAATACGATTGGCGTCAGGGGGGCGTTGGGGACGCGTGACGCGGCTGTTACTCCTGGTCGTCTCCCCCTCCCCAGCGGCGGCCGATCTGGTGCTCGACGCCGGCGTGGTCCAGGACACGGGCGACGATGAAATCGACCAGCTCATCGATCGACGTCGGACGATGATAGAACCCCGGGGCCGCCGGAAGGACGATCGCCCCCGCGCGGGTCAGCGTGAGCAGGTTCTCCAAATGGATCGCGCTCAACGGCGTCTCCCGCGGCACGACGATCAACGGTCGGCGCTCCTTCAACGTCACATCCGCGGCACGCTCGACGAGCGATCGGGACGATCCGTGCGCGATGGCGGAGATCGTCCCCATCGAGCATGGGCAGATGATCATCCCCGACGAGCGTGCGGAGCCAGAGGCAGGTGCGGCACCACGATCTTTGTCATCGTAGACGGTGACGCTCTCGTCCCATGCCGCCGCCCCGACGTGCTCGCGCAGCGCCTCGACGGAATCGAGCTCGGTTTCAGTCTGCAAGAGACGGAGGCCGTGTCCGGAGATGATCAACGAGACGGGGTGCCGAGCGGCGACGAGCTGTTCCAAGAGCCGTACGGCGTACGGCGCTCCGGAGGCCCCCGTAATGGCGACGACGAGCGGATGGCGGGTGGACGTCGATGAAGACATTACGCGGCGAACACCCGTTGCGCGAGGACGAAGCCGAAGTAGACGATGCTGATGACGCCGTTCATCGTGAAGAAGGCGGCGTCGAGCTTCGACAAATCGTTCGGCTTCACTAACGAGTGCTCGTACAACAATAACATTGCCGCAATACCAACACCAATCGCATAAATCGTCCCCGCGTGCGCGGCGACGCCCACCGCCGCGAGCGACGCAATCGTGATCACGTGTAAGACGCGAGACACCGCGATCGCGCCAGGTTCACCGAGCGCGGCGGGGATCGACCGCAGCCCATGTTCGCGGTCGAACGCGACATCTTGCAGCGCGTACAAAATGTCGAAGCCGCCAGCCCACGTCATGACCGCGATCGAGAGGGCGCACAACATCCACCACGGTTCGCTCCAATGCCCCGTCGTCGCGAGATAGCCGCCGACTGGGGCGATCGCAAGTCCCAATCCCATGACGAGATGCGACAACCGCGTGAAGCGTTTGGTATAGCTATAGAATAGCACCCATCCGATCGCGATCGGAGAGAGATAGAAACAGATTCGTCCCAACTGATACGCGGCGACGAAGAAGACGAGCGACGCCGCGATGACCGCCGCCATCGCTTCGCGCACGCCGATGACGCCGGCCGGGATCTCACGCATTCGCGTGCGCGGGTTGCGCGCATCGATCTCACGGTCGGCGATGCGATTGAATCCCATCGCCGCAAAGCGTGCCGCCGTGAACGCGAGCACCACCCATCCGACTTGCGCCACCGTGACCCGGTGCACGTAACTCCCGAGCACGACGCCGACGAGCGCAAAGGGGAGCGCGAACAGCGTGTGCGGAAGCTTCACGAAATTGACGTATCGCACGACCCGCGATTCGCCAGCAAAAGTCTGCCCTTCCCGTGCGGTCATAGGCCGAGGTTCCCCCACATGGCGTCGACCGCGGCGCGTGTCTCCGCGTCCATCACAATCTTCTTGGGCCAATCGCGCGTGAACCCTTCTTCCGGCCATTTCCGCGTCGCATCGATCCCCATCTTCGACCCATAGGTAAAGGCTCGGCTCGCATGATCGAGCACGTCGACCGGGCCCATCGTGAAGCGCGTATCGCGTTCGGGATCGATGTTGTTGAGCGCGATCCACCACGTCTCGTACGGATCGCGCACGTTGACGTCTTTGTCGACGACGACGATCACTTTGGCGAGCGACATGAGTCCGGCGCCCCACATCGCGTTCATGACCTTGTACGCGTGCCCGGGATATTGCTTGTCGATCGAGACGAAGACGAGATTGTGGAAGACTCCTTCGCCCGGCATGTGGTAGTCGACGATTTCCGGCGTCGTCAACTTGAGCAACGGGAGGAAGATCCGCTCGGTCGCATGGCCAAGGTAGTAATCTTCCATGGGAGGACGTCCGACGATCGTCGTCGCGTAGACTGGATTGGGACGCATCGTCACCGCGGTGACGTGCACGCGCGGATAGTAATCCGCTTCGCTGTAGAATCCCGTATGATCGCCGAACGGCCCTTCGATGATGAGCGGTTCCGCGGGATCGATATAGCCTTCGATGACGAACTCCGCGTCGACCGGAACTTCGAGATCGCAAGTCAGCGCTTTAGCGAGTTGGACCGGCGCTTTCCGCAGGAATCCCGCGAACAAAAATTCATCGACGACTGGTGGCAACGGTGCAGATGCCGAGTACACCGACGCCGGATCGGCGCCGACCACGATGCACACCGGCATCTTCTCGCCGCGTTCCGCCATCTCGCGCCAATGCGCGGCGCCGACTTTGTGGCGTTGCCAGTGCATCTTGAGCGTCGTCGGCGAATCATATTGCACGCGATACATCCCGACGTTCCGAATGCCGCGCTTGGGATCTTTGGAGATCACCATCGGAAGGGTGATGTACGGCCCCCCATCTTCCGGCCAACACGTAATGATCGGAATCCGCCGCAGATCGATGTCGGCGCCGCGCCAGACGATAGTTTGACACACCGGCGATGATGACGACACGCGCGGTGGAAATTTCGCGACTTCCATCAACTTCGGGAGCAGCGACAACTTCCCGACGAGTCCGTCCGGAACTTTCAGCTCCATCAATTCGGTGATCCGATCGCCAATCGCATCCAGCGACTCCACACCGAGCGACATCGCCATGCGGCGCATCGAGCCGAAGAGATTGATGGCCACGGGATACGCGGAGCGCGAGCCATCGTCGAGAATGACATGTTCGAAGACGAGTGCCTTTCCGCCACCCGGCTGTTTCATCACCCGATCCGCGATCTCACACAGCTCGAGCCGCGCTTTGACGGGGTGCGTGATGCGCACCACTTCACCGGCGCGATCGAGCTCGTGGATGAACGCCTGTAGAGTATCGAGGGGCATGCGTTACTGTTTCTCTCCAACGTGAAGCGCGCAGACACCGAACGTGAAGCGCTGCCAGCGGACCTTCGTGAAGCCGGCCTGTTCCATCCGCCGCTCCAGTTCCGGGGCATCGGGGAAATGTGCGACGGACTTGGGCAAATAGCTGTAGGCTGTCCCGTGCCCCGCGATCACGTTGCCGATGCGCGGGAGGACGTGATGGAAATATGCGGTGTAGATCGTCCGGATGAGCCACGGTTTGGGCATCCCGAACTCGAGAATGACGAACCGCGCACCAGGGCGAAGGACGCGATACACTTCGCGCAATCCCGCGTCGAGATTGGCGACGTTCCGAATGCCGAAAACGACGATCGCGCCGTCGAACGATGCGTCGCGTACGGGGAGCGACAACGCGTCGGCGGTCACCGGCGCGACACGCGTCCCAGTCACTTTGCCCAGTCCGGCGCGGAGCATCGGCTCGGCGAAATCGGCGGCGGTGACCGTTCCACGGAACCCCTGCATCCGCGCGATCGCGGCCGCGACGTCCATGGTCCCCGCGCAGAGATCGAGGTACCGCCCATCCGGACGACGTTGGACGTCGAGCGCGGCGAGCGCTTTCCGCCGCCACCGGAGGTCGGTGCGGAACGAGATGATCCGATTGACGCGGTCGTACGTCGGGGCGATGTCCGAGAACATCTGCTTGACGTACTTCGGCTTCACCGCCTCGCCCGCCGCAGCCGCCTCAGCGGCAGCAGCTTCCGCGACGGCCGAGTCTGCCATGTCGGGACCATCGGGACGCGACGCTGGAACGGGGGGCTTCAGGGTGGCTCGCTCCTGAGCGGCACGCTCGGACTCGACAGGGATCATAGGAACGAAAGTTGACCCTGCTGCCAGAAGGGGGCAACGGGGGCGATGAAACTCTTCCACCACGACGTGGTCGCGCTGGCGAAAAAGACGGTACACGAGATCCTCGACGACAACGTCCTGGGGCTCTCGGCCGAATGCGCGTACAATTTCTTTTTTGGGCTCTTCCCATTCCTATTGTTCGCGGCGCCGGTCGTGAGCCTCATCGGCGACCGCGTCGCCGTGTTCAACGCCATCTTGGCGCGCATCGCTCCGTCGGTCCCGCCCGAAGCATTGACGTTGATTCGGGGGGTGCTGAAAGACGTGGTCTTCTCGGAAAATGCGCCGGGGCTCATGTCGATCGGCGCGGCGCTCTCGCTGTGGGCGGGGGCGGGGATGTTCAGCTCGTTCATGGGCGCGCTCAACGATGCATACGATGTCCGGGAAACGCGCCCTTGGTGGAAGCAGAAGGTGATCGCCATCGTCAGCGCGATCGTCTCGCTCTTTCTGTTATTCAGCTCGACCGCCGTCATGCTCGGCGGCCAACAGATCATCGATTTGGTCGTGCGGCTGTTACGCCTGGGGGCGATCGGCGCGACGCTGTGGACGATCGCACAGTATCTCCTGGCGTTCTCGCTGGTCGTCCTCTTTGTCTGGATGCTCCTCACGGTCCTTCCCGACATCCACCATCCGCCGCGGGCCACACTCCCGGGCGCCATTCTGGCGACGATTGCGTGGACGGTGTTCACGGTGCTGTTCCGTCTGTACGTGAGCCATTTCGGATCGTACAACAAGACGTACGGCACCATCGGCGCGGTCATCGTGTTGCTCACGTGGATGTATTGGACCTGCTTCGCCATCCTCGTCGGCGGCGAGCTCAATTCGGAGCTCTTCGCGGGAACCGGCGCAATTCCTAGCGCCGCCAACGCCGATACTCGGCGCTCCGCCAACTCAGACCGGGTGGCGACGAGCCAAGGCCTCCCGCACTCGTCCACTGAGCCCCGAGAGCGCCTTGGCGGCTCCTGAGTCGGGTTCGGCGACGACGATGGGGTGTCCGGTGTCCCCACCTTCGAGCACGCGAGGATAGAGCGGAATCTGCGCGAGGAGTGGAAGATCGAGCTCCTTCGCCAGCCGCTCACCACCGCCGGAGCCGAAGATCGACGTCGGCTTCCCGCAATGCGGGCATTCGAAGTACGACATATTCTCGACGACGCCAAGCACGGGGACGTTGACGCGTTGGAACATGCGGGCGCCACGGAGCGCATCGCCGGCGGACACGTCCTGCGGCGTCGTGACGATCACCGCGCCGTGCACCTGCGTCGCCTGAACCAGCGACAGCTGCGCGTCGCCGGTCCCGGGCGGCATGTCGACGACGAAGTAGTCGAGCGTCCCCCACGCCACGTCACGGAGGAACTGAGTGATGATCTTCATGATGATCGGACCACGCCAGATCGCCGGCTGATCGCGATCGACGAGGAGTCCGATGGAGATCAGTTTGACGCCATGCCCTTCGAGCGGGATGATCCGCTCGTTTTCGACGAACGGCTCGCCGTGCACGCCTAGCATGGACGGGATATTCGGTCCGTAGACGTCGGCGTCCATCAGCCCGACGCGCGCCCCCTGCTGGGCGAGCGACACCGCCAGGTTCGTCGCCACGGTCGATTTCCCCACCCCACCCTTCCCGCTCGAGACGGCGATGATTTTCCCCAAGTTGGGGTAGACCACCGGCGTGGGAGCCGGTACTGGCTTCGGGGTCGCCGGTTGATCCATGACCGGGAGGGCGCGTGACGTCGTCATGCGGCGAAATGTAATGGATGTCACTCTTGACGTCCGATATATCTAGATATATCGTTACGACATATCACCGATATATCTTTTGTAGGAGAGCAGGAATCATATGCACGGACATGGATGCTGGGACGGCGGGCGCCGCCGGGGGATGTGGAACAAGGGGTTCGGGTTCGACCCGCGCCAATTTTGGGGGATGGGTGGACCACCCTGGGGCGGACGCGGCGGAATGCGCGGCGGGCGGGTCTTCGATCAAGGGGATCTGAAGTATGTGATCCTGCAATTGCTCGACGAAAAGCCACGCCACGGCTACGAGATCATCAAGGCGATCGAAGAACGTTTCGGCGGCGCCTATACGCCAAGCCCGGGAACGGTCTATCCGACGTTGACGATGTTGGAAGACATGGGGTACGCGAAGGTGACCCCGGAAGAAGGGGGGAAAAAGGTCTACGAGATTACAGAAGAGGGACGGAAATATCTCGCCGACAATCGCCCCGCCGTCGACGACATCTTCGCACGGATCACGGAATTCGCGCAAAATATTTTCGGCGAACCGATGATGCGGATTCACCGCGCGTTCAAGGATCTTGGCGCCGCCGTGTATGTGCGTGAAGGGCGCAGAACGCCGGAGCAATTGCAGCAGGTCACGGAGATTTTGGATCGCGCCGCGGCGGAGATCCGGCAAATCGGGTGATGGGTGTGGGCGACGTCATGTGAATGGTGGAATAAACCCGACGCCGGGTCGGGCCGCGCGACGGGATGTGAATGGCGGAGCCAACCAACGTAGGGGCGCACTGCTGTGCGCCCCTCTTGCCCCGTCGCGATACCCGTGGAAACGTCCCGTACACGGACGACACACCGTCCCCCGGACGTTCACGTCGCGTGTCGTAATCACGTCACGTCGACCACGGGTATCGTCGTGAATTATCACCGCGAATTGTCATCCGTCGTTCGGGCGTTCAACGCGCGGACGTGATGGTTCGCCATTCGGGCGTCGTTGCGGATACCGGGGACGCCATTCTGACATCGTTGCGGACGGGGACGCCACTCGGGCATCGTTGCGCATCCCGGGGCGCACAGCTGTGCGCCCCTACGTTGGTTGGTTCCGCCATTCACATTCCGTCGCGCGACCGATTACGTCCCCGGCGTCAAAAACACCCGCGCCGCGGCCAACACCTCGCGCTGCACATCCACCAATCCACCTTCCACCAATGCTCCCGCGGCCTTGGTGTGCCCGCCACCACCAAACTGCCGCGCGAACGCATTCGCGTCGGTCTTTCCCGTCGTGCGCACAGAAATTTTCACCCGATTGTGTCCCAAATCGCGGAAGAAGATCGCCATGCGCGTCCCGGAAACAGAACGTGCGTGCTCGACGATGCCATCGAGATCTTCCGCGCGCAGACTGTGCGTCTCGAGCGCACCCGCCTCGACGGAAATCCACGTCAATCCGTACGCGGCGTCCATGTCGAACGTCGCCAATGCATCCCGGAGAATGCGTAACTTCCCCGCGGGCATCGATGCGTAGATCCGCTGATACATCGCTTCGGGATCGACGCCCGCCGCGAGTAATTCCGCCGCGACCGCGTGACAGCGCGGAGACGTGTTGCTGTAACGAAAGCCGCCCGTATCCGTCAACAGCGCGACATACAACGAATTCGCGATGGCCGGCGTGATCTCCAATCCCAAGACCGACGCGACGTCGAAGATCAACTCTCCGGTCGCACACGCCGACGTATCGGAGAACACCTCCGTGCTCGGCGGATCGTCGCTCGGGACGTGATGATCGATCACCGACTTCGGCGCACGTAACGTCCGCACCGTGTCGGCCAACATGCCGAGCCGTTTGACGTCGCTGATGTCGAGCACCACCATCACGTCGGCGGCCTTCAGTGTCGCGAGTGCTTTGGGGGATTTTGCGTCGATGGCGGTGATGTCGTCGCCCAAGAGGAACGAGAACATCTCCGGCCATGGCGTCGGGTTGACGATCGTGACCGTCATCCCCAACTGCATTAACAGCCGGGCGAAGGCGGTTTCAGAGCCGCACCCATCTCCGTCGGCGTTGACGTGCGTCGATAAAACAACCGAGCGTCCCGCGCGCCATTCACGCGCGAGACGCTCGATCGGTTCCCGACGATGCTCAGGAACTGCCGCGAGATTACGCACCAGATTCGGCGCGGGCGAGCTTGGAGTTCTTGATGCCGTAGCTGAAATAGATCGCGAACCCGATGACGAGCCAGACAATGAGACGGAGCCACGTATCGCCGGGGAGCTTGGACATCATGTACCCGCAGATGAGAATTCCCAAGATCGGCACGACCGGTACCAACGGTGTGCGGAACGGGCGCTCGATGTTCGGGCTTTTGTACCGGAGCACGATGACCCCGGCGCACACGATCACGAACGCCAAGAGCGTCCCGATGGATACCAATTCACCGAGCAATCCGATCGGGAAGAAGCCCGCGACCGCGGCCGCGATGACACCGGTCAAGATCGTCGTGATATACGGCGTGCGATATTTCGGATGCACCTTCGCGAAGATGGGCGGGAGCAGTCCGTCCTGCGACATCGAGAAGAAGACGCGCGGTTGTCCCATCAACATCACGAGCACCACCGACGCCAACCCGGCGATCGCGCCGACGCTGGTGAAGTAATACAACCAGGAGAGCGCCGGACCAGCGGCTTCGAGCGCCACCTGCACCGGGTTCGGCACGTTCAGGTTGGAGTACTTGGTCAACCCGGTCATCACGAGCGACATCAGAATGTAGAGCGCCGTGCAGATCCCCAGCGAGCCGAGCATGCCGATTGGCATGTCGCGCTGCGGATTCTTGGCTTCCTGCGCCGCGGTCGAGACCGCGTCGAACCCGATGTAAGCGAAGAAGACGACGGCTGCACCGCGAACGATACCGCTCCACCCATACCGCGTGCCGTCCGGCGACGGATCCGGAATGAACGGATGCCAGTTCGCCTGGTTCACATACTTGAAGCCGAAGGCAATCACCAGCAACACGATCGCGATCTTCACGAAGACGATGAAGTCGTTGAACCGCGCCGATTCCTTGATGCCGACGACGAGGAGCCACGTCATCAACAAGATCAGCGCGACCGCCGGCAAGTTGATGACCGCGCCGGTCGTCGTGAAATGTGAGCCATCATACGCAAGCGGGGCTCCGGCAATCGACGCCGGAACATGAATTCCCAGCTTTTGGAGCAGCGAGACGACGTTTCCAGCCCAGCCGACCGCCACCGTTGCGGCGCCGAACAGATACTCGAGAATGAGGTCCCACCCGATGATCCAGGCGACGAACTCACCCAGTGTTGCATATCCATAGGTATACGCCGATCCCGCAATCGGGATCATCGACGCGAATTCGGCGTAGCACAATCCGGCGAAGAGACAGCCCAAGCCGGAGATGATGAACGAAATCACGATCGCCGGACCGGCGTAGTTCGCCGCGGCAGTTCCCGTCAGGACAAAGATCCCCGCGCCAATGATCGCGCCGATCCCGAGCATGACTAGGTTGGTCGCACCGAGCACGCGTTTGAGCGAGTTCTCTTCTCCACTCGCCTCGCGCTGGAGCTGGGCGATGCTTTTCGTCGAGCCTAGTGCCATGGCCTCCTCAATTGATGTAGCGGGGATTCACGAACCAACGGACAGCAACCAACATACAGCGAACAGACGTGGAATACACACGTGGAATACGCGCGCTCACACGGAATAGTTGGGCGCCTCGCGCGTAATCACCACGTCATGTGGGTGCGACTCGCGCAACCCTGCCGCCGTGATCCGGACAAATTCGGTCTTCGTGCGAAGTTCGTCAATAGTCGCGCACCCGGCATACCCCATCCCGGCGCGCAGCCCGCCGACCATTTGAAACAATACGTCACCGACGGGCCCTTTGTACGGCACGCGCCCCTCGATCCCTTCGGGGACGAGCTTGCGCGGCGACATCTCACCATCCTGGAAGTACCGATCCGCGCTGCCGTCCTGCATCGCGGAGAGGCTCCCCATGCCGCGAATCATCTTGAACCGGCGCCCTTCGAGGAGAATCGACTCACCCGGGCTCTCTTCCGTCCCCGCGAGCATCGACCCCATCATCACGCTCGAGGCACCGGCCGCGAGCGCCTTGACGATGTCGCCCGAATACTTGATGCCGCCGTCGGCGATGACGGGAACGTCCCCCGCCCCTTCCACCGCGTCGATCACCGCGGTCAACTGTGGCACGCCGATGCCCGTGACTACACGTGTCGTGCAGATCGATCCCGGCCCGACACCGACTTTCACCGCGTCGACGCCACGCGCGACCAACGCCGCGGCACCACCACGCGTCGCCACGTTCCCAGCGATCAACTGCACATCAGGGAACTGTTCGCGCACACGACCGACCGCTTGCAACACCGCTTCCGCATGTCCGTGCGCGGTGTCGATCACCAACACGTCGACACCGGCGGCGACGAGCTCGCGGGCGCGATCTTCGTAGCTGGCGGCGCCGATGGCTGCCGCGACACGGAGACGGCCATGTTGATCCTTGTTCGCGTTCGGAAACTCACGCCGTTTGTGAATGTCCTTCACGGTGATCAGCCCGCGCAGTCGTCCGTCGGCATCCACCACCGGCAACTTCTCGATCCGATGCTCCCCCAAAATTCGCTCGGCTTCGTCGAGCGTCGTTCCTTCTGGCGTGGTGACGAGATTCCGCTGCGTCATCGCGTCGCGAAGCGGGCGGTCGAGATTGCGCTCGAACTGGAGATCGCGATTGGTGATGATTCCGACGAGACGCCCCGAGGCATCGACGATCGGAACGCCGGAGATCTTGAAGCGATGCATGAGTGCGACCGCTTCGCGCAGGAATGCATCGGGGGTGAGCGTGATCGGATTGAGAATCATCCCGCTTTCCGACCGCTTCACCCGATCGACTTCGGCGACCTGCCGGTCGATCGACATGTTCTTGTGCACCACGCCGATCCCGCCCGCCCGCGCCATCACGATCGCCATTTCCGACTCGGTAACCGTATCCATGGCGGCGGCGACGAGCGGCACGTTCAGCGTGATCCCACGCGTCAACCGGCTCCGCGTATTGACGTCGCGCGGATGGACTTCGGAATGTGCCGGGAGCAATAAAACGTCATCGAACGTGAGCCCCGGCTCGGTTCGAATGCGAGCATATCCACTCGCGGGAGAGTGCGCTCGCACATCGGTGTCACGCATTGGGTCCTGTATAGACGAAGGCCCGCTCCCGGAGTACTCCGGAGACGCGGGCCGTAAATGATGAGCTGACGATGTTGCCATGGACCAATGTATCACACTCGCCCAATCGTTCGCAAACGTCGTCGGAGACGCCGAGGGAGGAAAAAGGCCGCGGCGGAGAGGATGCGCTGGAGGTTGAGATCGGCCAGATCTTCGGGGTCGCCCATCCAGTGATCCAGTAGCACGATCCGTCCGGCGTTCTGGATCAACCGCTGGAGGGCGAGAACCAACACGAAGACGTCATCGACTTCGCCGATGAACGGGATCGCGTCGGGGATGAGATCGATCGGGAGGAGGATATACGCGATCGCGCCGCCGACCAGAATCTTGTCGAGCTTGGAGACGCGGTCGTCGGTGAGCAGCCCGTAGAGAAGCCGAAGAAAATTCGGGAGCTCCCGAATCGTCCCCATGACGGTGCGCTTTTGGCCCGCACGCGGGGTGTCTCCCGGAGTGTCTCCCGGGGTGCGGCTCCGGGAACGGGAGCGGCGTGAGCCAGCCGGGGTCTGCACGATGGAATCGGACGATGATGTTGGCATTGGCGCAAATGTACGCGAGAGGCGTGCCCGGACTCACCCGGTCCGGGCGCGTTCCCGTCAGTAGATGTAAACCGGCGTCCCGACCGCGACCATCGGGTAGAGCTGCTCGATGTCCTCGTTCCGGAGACGAACGCAGCCGTGGCTGACCGAATGTCCGATCGATTCGGGCTGGTCGGTGCCATGGATGCCGTACCCATCGCCCAAATCGAGTCGGCGAGTACCGAGGACGCCCATGTAGCGGCGTTGGTTGGTGCCGAAGGGAGGGACGACCAAGTTCCCGTTCACGATCAGCTCGTGCCCTTCTTTGGGTGGCGGGACCGGCTGCCCATCCGGGCCGACGATATCGCTCCCTTCGACGTGATATCCACCGTAGCTGTGCGCGCGATCGATCTTGACGAGCCCGACGCCGCGCTTATGCGCTTGCTCGACGTAATGCCAATCCGGAGGCACCCACGCGGGATTTTCGTCTTTTGCTTCGACGACGAGCCGGCCGCGCGGCGTTTCGAAGCGCCAGCGCTCTCCGCTATTTCCGCCGACCAATTCCTTCCCGCTCGCCGTCGCGACGGGGGCGGTGAACAGGATGTTGTTCCCCTGTTTGTACCACAACTGGTGATCGGCGATGCTCACCACGATGTACGGCGCATTGGGATCGCGCGCCGGACGGTCGAGCACCTTTTGCAAGCTGTCCCCTTCGACACCGAGCTTCGCACGGATGTCGTCGAGCAACCCGAGGTTGTCGTTGTACACCATGCGGTTCACGTCGCGATCGTATCGCAACTTTGCCGTATCGGTGAGCAAGTACAGACTCGCCACGATCGTGAGGACGATCCCGAGGACGAGTGCGACGGCAATCTTACCGCCATGCCGGAAGAAGTTCATCGCTCGCTCCGGTCAGTAGAGGTAGACACTCATGCCGGGGCTCACATTCGGGAGCACGGCTTTGAGATCAGTGGGATTCGCACGAATGTCGCCGGGCGTGACCGCCTGCGATGTCGTATCCGCGCTCGCGTAAATGCGCGTCCCTCCGTTGAGACGGAGCACCGGCATGTCGCCGCCATCGACGCTCATGATGGTGCGTTGGCCGCGCGGGAGCGCGGCACCGGTATCGCCCGGGATACGCGGCGCGGCACTGTGCGGCCCACTATCGGGGGCTACACGTACGACCATGTCGCGCAACAAGGCGCCGTCGCGCAGCAAATACATCCGTCCGCTGTCGACCGCGACCGACAAGTGGAGCTTGGGATCCCATTGCGCCTGGCGCTTCGCCAACTCGAGCGCGACGCGAAGCTTGTTCTGCTCCGACTGGATGATGAGATCGCTCTTTTGCCGTTCCGCCGACGTCATCCCTTGGCGCAACCGTGAAATCTCCGACCGGTACGCGAAGTGGCGCGCCACGAGCCACATGTCGAACGCGAGCGCGATGAGGAAGATCGCGGCCGCGATTTTCAAGAAGGTCGGATACGCGTGCCGAAAGGCACGCCACGCTTCTCGCCGGCGATCGCGCCCGCGCGAGACCTGGCGGCGATCGTCGTTGGAGTCTGTCGGGGTGGAAGAGGTCATTTATCGCGTTGGATCGTCTGCAGATCGAGGATCGGGATGCCCGCCGGCTCGCTCCGTCCGTTCCGGACGCGGGCAGTGACCGTGAGCTTGGACAACGCTTGTAACGCACGAGCCGTGCTAATGAGGGAAGGGGGGACGACGAGATAAAGAATCGCGTTCTCTTTCCCTGGCCCGCGCGCCAGAATGTACGGCTCCTGATCGGCGAGCCCGGGACGCAGCGGATCCGCGGTCTGCAGCGCGAGAAATTCGACTTTCCAGAGCACGACTTTTCCGCGGGTCCCTTCCGGATCGGCGCGCAGGTCGGCCGCGCTCAACGACAGGTGGAGCGAGGTGTCCGCCGGCAGGAGATCTGCGTCGCGCACCCACCCTTCCACACGAACGCGCGTCCACCCGCGATCGCGCGCGAGCACTTCGACGGTCCCTTTCTCCGGAAGCGTCGCAATGCCCTGCCCTTCCGGTGCGGCGCGCAACGTGGTGGGACGCGCGACGATGGACAACTCGCCTTGCACCGCACCGTTCGATCCGTCGTTCCGCCCTTCGTTTCGCGCGCTCCCCCCGCCTTGTGTCGTCGCAACGAATGGCGTGGCGGCAAGCGCGAGCGCCGCGGCGGAAAGGATCGGTGGGAGTACAAAGCCGCCGGTCCCCCGTGGCCGAATCCCTTCCACGGGCTGAGGCACAGAAGACAACGGCTGCCGATAGGAGAGCCGTAGAGACCGCAGCAGGTGACGCATCATGGGGAGTCCACGTAAATTGACAGGCTATAACCTAGTCTTTTTTCATGTCCGGAACGAGCAAAACAATGGTAGCTGCGCCCGATCGGCCTGTCGCGCTGATCGTCCTGGATGGGTGGGGGTATCGTGCCGAACGCGAAGGGAACGCAATCGCGCTCGCCAATACGCCGACCTGGGACCGTCTCTGGAGCCTCCCGTCGAAAACGCTCCTCGAAGCGTCAGGGCTCCGCGTCGGACTCCCCGCCGGCCAGATGGGGAACAGTGAAGTCGGACATCTCAATCTCGGCGCCGGACGCGTCGTTCCGCAAGATCTCGTGCGGATCAGCGCCTCCATCGACGACGGGACGTTTTTTCAGAATTCGGCGCTCGTCGCGGCGTGCGACACGGTCACACGGAATCGCGGGACGCTCCATCTCATGGGACTCCTCGGCGACGGCGGCGTTCACGCGATCGATACGCATTTGTTTGCGCTCATCGACCTCGCGGAACGGCATGGAGTCGAACGTGTCGCGCTGCATCTGCTGACGGACGGGCGCGATACGCTCCCCAAATCAGGGCTCGGCTACCTGGACGAGTTGCTGCAGTACGCGCGAGGCCGCGCGACTGTCGCGTCGATCGGCGGGCGGTACTATGGGATGGATCGCGACAAGCGGTGGCAACGGACGGAGCTCTTCTATCGCGCCGCGGTCGAGGGGGTGGGACCACGGAGCACCGATCCTCGCGCCGTGATTCAGGCCGCCTACGACAGCGGCGTGACCGACGAGTTCATCATCCCGGTCGTCATCGAGGATGATGGGGCACCCGTCGCCGCGATGCGCGATGGCGATGCGGTGATTTGTTTCAATTACCGGTCGGACCGGATGCGGCAGATCGTCCAGACGATGATCGATCCCACATTCACGGGCTTCGACGTCACACACCGTCCGAACGTCTCGGTGACAACGTTGACGGTGTACGATAAGACATTCGACCTTCCCGTCGCGTTCGAGCCATTCTCCATGGCGCGGATCGTCGCCGAAGTGATCTCGGATGCGGGATTGAGCATGTTGAAGACGGCGGAAACCGAGAAGTATCCGCACGTGACCTACTTCTTCAATGGCGGAATCGAAGTCCCATACAGCGGCGAAGAACGACGCCTCGTCCCAAGCCAGAAAGTCGCGACGTACGATCTCGCCCCCGAAATGAGCGCCCCAGGAATCACCGACGTCATGTGCGAATCACTCGACGCCAAGGCGCATCATTTCACGCTGTGCAACTTCGCCAACGCCGACATGGTCGGACACACCGGTTCGATGCCCGCAACGATCACCGCGATCGAAACGGTCGACCGGTGCCTGACGCGCATCATCGAGAGCGCGACGCAGAGCGGAACTCGTCTCTTCATCACCGCCGATCACGGCAACGCGGAGATGATGATCGATCCCGAGACGGGGGGGCCACATACGGCGCATACGACCAATCCGGTGCCGATCGTGTATTACGATCCGGCCGGCGCTGGGGCGCTGCTCCGTCCCGGTGGCGCGTTGTGCGACGTCGGCCCGACGCTGTTGTCGCTCTTGGGTGTCGCGCAGCCGACCGAAATGACCGGCGTGACGTTGTTTCAGGATTAATAATTTTTCTAAAAGAGAGTGTTGACGTGATGTCTATTGGAACTCGTAATTTCGCGCGCACACATGCTGTGCAAGCAACGTTGCGCGCTGCCGTGCTTGCCTGCTGCGCCGCGTTGACACTCGGCGTGCCCGCACACTCGCTCGTCGCGCAACAAGTCGGCTATCCACCCGACCAAAGTCCCTACCGCGACATCGATTGGTCGCAGCATCTCACGCTGTACGGCGGATATTATCACGCCGGTAAAGACGAGATCGGCGCCGCCCCTGCCAGCGCCCCGATGCTCGGGCTTCGCTACGAAGTCGACATCGCCGGTCCCGCGCAATTTTTCGTGCGAGCGGCGCGCGTCAATTCGGAGCGCAACGCGGTCGACCCCTCACTCCCGGCAGCGACTCGTTCACTTGGAAAGGTGAGCGATCCTCTCTATCTCGCCGACGCCGGCTTCTCGTTCAATTTGACGGGGCGCAAGAGCTGGCACAGCTTGGTCCCGGTCTTTGGCTTTGCGTTGGGCGTCGCGAGCGCGACGAGCACGGAGCCGAAAGATCCCTACCGGTTCGGAACGCAGTTCGCCTTCTCCACCCAGTTCGGCATTCGGTACATCCCGAACCGGCATTACGAGCTGCGTGCGATGATCGACAACATCTTTTATCAGAATCACTATCCGGCGGGGTACTATCAAAAGACCGCCGACACGACATCAGTGTTGACGTCGTCGACGGGGCGGAGCTCGTATCTCGCGAATACGGCGCTCACCGTCGGCCTGTCGGTTCCGCTGTTCCGGTAACGACAGGGCCTTCCGCCGGATGACGCATCCTCGGGTGCCGGGCATCACCCTTGCACCGCATGTCGGGGCAACGACAGGAGGAGCATCATGGCGCAAGACTACACAGACGTATTCAATTTCGGGGATCTCGACGACGGCGAGCTCCGTCGCCTGGTGCGAGAAACCCTTCGGGAAAGCCGGGCCATCGACCCGGATGACATCCGGGTCCACGTCAAAGAAGGGAAAGTCGTCCTGGCAGGGCGAGTCGGAACAGACGCGGAAAAACGGATTGCAGAACGATTGATCGAAGATCGGATCGGGATCGAGAACTTCCAGAGCCAGCTCGTCGTCGATCCCATCCGCCGAGCGACGAGCCCGGAGGCGATCGACGAACATCTCGCCGACGAAGAAGCGCACGAAGGGCTTCTCTTGGGTGACCGGACGACAGGCAATGCCGATGAGGCGGAGCATCTCGAGCCGGACTTTGAAGGGGAAATTTCCGGCACGATCGATCGCAATGAGGCCGCGGAGCGCGGGATTCCGTGGTATCCGCCAGAGTCGCCGACACCAGAAGGCTATGGCGGGACGGGCGTCGAGCGTGACGCTGGCAGCGACGCATATTGAGGAATCGGATAAATTGTGTGCATGCCCAAGTGCACACTCACCCGCCGCGTTACGTTCGCGGCGGCGCACCGATATCGTCGTCCTGAATGGGACGACGCGCGGAATGAGGCCACGTTCGGTCCCTGCGCGTGGCCCAACTACCATGGTCATAGCTACGTCTGCGACGTAACAGTCGCCGGCGACATCGATCCTCTGACTGGGTTCGTCATCGACCTCGGACAACTCGATGCCATCCTCCGCACCGAAGTTCACCAACGGTTCGACCACCGCAACATCAACCTCGACATCCCGGAATTCGCTGATGGCAAGCTCGTTCCGTCCGGCGAGAATGTCGCGAAATACATCTTCGAGCATGTCCAAGCCGCCCTCGGTGACACGACACGCGTCGTCTCTGTCACCATCGCCGAAGACAGTACACTCAGCACGACGTATGCAGCGGACTGACACTTTGCACACTGATCGCGCGTGATTCGCCACGTGCGGCGACGACTCCCGCAGATGCTGTTGCCGGCCCTCACCGTGCTGGCAACATTCGCGTGCGCACCAGCGATTACACCGCTGCGCCGCACCGGAATCTCGCCCGCGGTCCTGTCGCCGTGGCGACTCACGACGGCCGCACAGACGATCGATACGCTCCTCACCCAACCGATGTTTCGCTCGGCGAGTTGGGGAGCGCTCGTCCTCGGCCCGCGCGGCGACACGGTCTACGCGCGTAACGCGAGCGCGCTGATGACACCGGCGTCGAACACGAAATTGGTGACCACCGCCATCGCGCTCACATTGCTCGGCCCGGATTTTCGCTTTCGCGATTCCGCGGTCGCGCTGCCGTTGCGGGACACGGTCCCGAGCGACTTTGGGCCGATGTACGATACGACGGAGCTACATGGGATGCCGTTGCGCGACGTCTTGCCGCGAATCTTGAAGCCGTCGCAAAACCGGTTGGCAGAACAACTCTTCTACACCGTTGCGTTGGAACGCACTGGCGTGATCTCACGCGACAGTGCGTCCGCGGTCGAACGACGGCAGCTCGCGGCTTGGGGAGTTCCGTCCGATGGGTACATCCTGCGCGACGGGAGCGGATACGACCGTGGCGACTATCTGTCCGCGGAGACGTTGGTCCACGTGTTACAACGGATGCAACACGAGCCGTCGTTCGCGGTTTGGTACGATGCGCTCCCCATCGCGGCGGTCGACGGAACACTCGCGCGGCGGATGCGTGCGTCGGCCGCCGAGCGAAACGCGCACGCGAAAACCGGTTCGCTGAACGCGGTGCGCGCGCTGTCTGGCTATGTCACCACCGCTGGCGGCGCGCGGCTCGTCTTCAGCTTCATTTGTAACGGCTTCACCGTCGCGCCGGCCTCCGTGACGGGAACGATGGACCGTGCCGTCGCCACCCTTGCCGCGCTGCCAAACGCGCCATGACACTCGCATGATCACCGCGGCCGAAGCGAGCGCTCGCATTCTCGAGCGCATCCACCGGATGCCCGCCGAACAGGTGCCGCTCCACGCCGCGCATGGATCCATCACGGCGAGCGACATCGTGGCCACGGTGACCCATCCACCGTGGAATAATTCGTCGATGGATGGCTACGCGGTGCGTTCCGCCGATCTGACGACACTCCCGTGCCGGCTGCGTGTCGTCGGTGGTGTCGTGGCGGGAGCGTTTCCCGAGAACGACATCGGCACTGGCGAGGCGATGCGCGTCATGACGGGTGCGCCCATCCCCGCGAGCGCGGACACGGTGATTCGTTTCGAGGACACCGATTCGGGGACCTCCGTCGTCGAGATTCGCGACGGACGCGATCTTGGGAAAAACGTGCGCCCGCGTGGTGAGGATTACTCTGAGGGCGACGTCCTCCTCCCCGCCGGACACGAAGTCTCCGCCGCGGCGATCGGCGTGCTCGCGTCGACCGGGATCTCGACGGTGCGCGTGTTCCGCCGTCCGACCGTCGGCATCGTGAGCTCGGGGGACGAGCTCGTCATGCTCGATCGATTCGACGCGGTGCGGCGTGGCGAGCGCATCGTGTCGTCCAACAGTTACACACTCCCCGCACTCGTGCGCGAGGCAGGCGGTGTTCCACTCGACTTTGGGATCGCGGAGGATAGCACCGAGGCGATTCAGCAAAAGATCGAGGCGGCACGCGGGTGCGACTTGATCATCACAACGGCCGGCGTCTCGGTCGGCGAGCACGATTACACGCGCCACGCGATGGAACAGCTCGGCGCGGAGCTCGACTTTTGGAAGGTCCGGATTCGCCCTGGAGCGCCGATGGCGTTCGGCACACTCGACGGTACGCCATGGATCGGACTGTCGGGAAATCCCGTGTCGGCGATGGTGACCTTCGAGCTCTTCGTGCATCCAGCGATTCGGAAGATGCGCGGCTGTGACGCCGTCTTCCCCACATCATTCCGCGCGCAGCTCGAAACGCCGGTCACGACGTCTGCGCCGTTGACGCATTTCCTGCGCGCGGTCACCTATTCCACACCACAAGGGGCAATGGTCCGTCAGGTTTCGACGCAAAGTACCGGGGCGCTCTCGTCATTGGTTCGCGCGAACGCGCTCCTCGTCGTCCCGCATGATCGCCAACAGCTCGACGCGGGAGAAACGGTGACGGTGATCCCGTTCGGCACCGGCGCACTGCATACCCATCACTTCCCCCTATGACACTCCACGGCGACGCCTTGGTGCGTGACCTGGAACGGCGCTTCGTCGTGGTGAACGACGACGTGCGCTGCGGACGCCAGGAGATCAACATCCTTCGTCCACGGAGCGCGGACGATCTCATCAGCGAAGCCGATTTCGAGCGAGACGAGCGGCTCCCCTACTGGGCGGAGTTGTGGCCTTCGTCGACCGTATTGGGAGCCTACGTCCTCGAAACGACGCTCGAACCGCGCCGCACCATCGAGCTCGGCTGCGGTGTCGGATTGGTCAGCATCGCGGCCGCGCTCGCAGGGCATCGCATCCTCGCGACCGATTATTACGAGGAGGCGCTGAACTTCGTCCGCGCCAATTCGTACCGAAATTTGGGACACGAGCTCGATACGAAAGCGCTCGATTGGCGCGCCATCCCTCGCACCATGGGGCGGTTCGATTTGGTCCTCGCCTCCGACGTCTTGTACGAGTCGCGCTACGCCATGCTCGTCGCCGAAACGATCGATCGCGTCCTCACCCCCGGTGGCGAAGCGCTCGTCGCCGATCCCGGACGTGTCGCGGCGGAAGAATTCATCGACGCGTGCGCGACGTTGGGGCTGCGTGTCGTTCCTCGGGCGACGCGTCCCTATCTCGCCGGGAAAGTTCGGCAAACCATCACCGTCTACGGGATCGTACGGGTATAGGCTCGGCGTAGGCCTTACGGCGGCGCCGAGTTACATTCCATACCGTTCTGTATGCCACGCCGCCCATCAATGTCAGCCGAGCGTCCGGCTCGGCCGCAGTACATCGAGTTTAGCAGCAAGCTCCGCCGGTGGTTCCGGCGGCATGGGCGTGCCCTGCCCTGGCGTGAGACGCGCGATCCCTATCGCATCCTCGTCTCCGAATTGATGCTGCAGCAGACGCAAGTCTCTCGCGTCGTCGACAAGTATCACGAATTCCTCGGGACATTCCCCACCTTGGGGCACGTTGCCGACGCGCCGGCGTCACGCGTAATGGATGCGTGGGCGGGACTCGGGTACTATGCGCGTGCGCGGAATCTGCACAAGCTGGCGCAGACGATTCACGCGGATGAGGGAGATGAGCGTACGCCGGCGACATCCGCTGCGACGCCGACGCTTCCGTCCGAACCCGCGCAGTTACGCCGTCTTCCGGGCATCGGCGCCTATACCGCGGGAGCCGTTGCCTCCTTTGCGTTCGAACGGCGCGCCCCACTCGTCGACACCAACGTCGCCCGCGTGTTACGCCGCGTCTTCGCGCCGCACGCCGACTTCAAGACGACCGCGGGGAGCAAAACGATTTGGTCCATCGCGGAGGAGTCACTCCCCCGCACCGGCAAAGCCACCTGGACGCACAACCAAGCCGTGATGGAGCTCGGCGCGCTCGTCTGCACCGCGCGAATCATGAAGTGCGAGCTGTGCCCCGTCTCCGACTTGTGCGCGACGCGCAAGACACAATTGTCGCCGACCAAGGAACGATCGAAAAAACAGCGCCCGCGATCGCGCGCGTAACAGCTCCTGAAAATACAACGGCGGGCGAACCGAAGTCCGCCCGCCGTTTTCCTCTGCAACAATCGAACGCGTTACGATCCAGAGACCGACGTCTTGAGCGACGGCGTGTACGGCCGTTCGTCGTAGCCGGTGTAGATCTGGCGCGGACGCGCAATCTTCTGCTCCTTGTCGAGCAACATCTCTTCCCATTGCGACAGCCAACCGGGGAGACGTCCGAGCGCGAAGAGCACCGTGAAGTACTCGGGCTGGAAGCCCATCGACCGGTAGATGAGGCCGGTGTAGAAGTCGACGTTCGGATACAACTTGCGCTGGATGAAGTACTCGTCGGAGAGCGCGATCCGCTCGAGCTCCAACGCGATCTCCAACCCGCGATCGACGCCGGTGACCTTGAAGACCTGGTCCGCCAACTTCTTGACGATCTTGGCGCGCGGGTCGTAGCTCTTGTAGACGCGGTGACCGAAGCCCATGAGCTTCGTCCCTTTCCCGCCCTTCACCTCTTCGATGAACTTCGGGATGTTCTGGACGGTCCCGATCTCCTCGATCATGCGCAGCACTTGCTCGTTCGCACCACCATGGAGCGGTCCGAACAACGCCGCGATTCCGGCGCCGATCGCCGAGAAAGGGTCGACCTGTGAGGAGCCGACCGCGCGGACCGCGTTGGTCGAACAGTTCTGTTCGTGGTCCGCGTGGAGGATGAACAACGTCTCCAACGCGCGCACGAACACTGGGTTCGCTTCGTAGCGTGGCTCCGTCATCCGCGCGATCATCGAGAGGAAGTTCTCGACGTACGACAGCGAGTTGTCGGGGTACACGACCGGGAGCCCCTTCACGTGCCGGTACGAGAACGCGGCGATCGTCGGGAGCTTGGCGAGCAGGCGGATGATCGAGATGTTCCGCTGCTCAGGATCGAAGATGTGGCGCGCTTCCGGATAGAACGAGGAGAGCGCCGAGACCGCCGCCATGAGCATGCTCATGGGGTGTGCGTCGTAGCGGAACCCTTGAAGGAAGGTGCGCATGTTCTCGTGCACGTACGTATGGAACGTGATGTCGTGCACGAACTGATCGTAGTCCTTCTGCGACGGGATTTCCCCGTGACGCAGCAACCACGCGACTTCGAGGAACGACGCCTTCTCGGCGAGTTGCTCGATCGGATAGCCACGATAGCGCAGGATTCCCTTGTCGCCATCGATGTACGTGATCGCGCTGCGGCACGACGCCGTGTTCAGGAACGCCGGGTCGTACGACACGATCCCGAGATCGTCGGGGTTGGTCGTCTTGATCTTCTTGATGTCGCTCGCGCGGATGGCGTCGTTCGCGACGGGGAGGGAATACGCGGTGCCGGTCCGAGAATCGGTAATCTCGAGCGTGCCGGCCGGTTGGTCGAAGGTTTGCGAACCAGGAGAGGGCATGTTTCCGTTGAGACTCTATAGGTTAGCGTAATCTAAATGGAACGGCCCTGGATTTAACCCCGTCCCATCCGGCAAATCGTCTCCCATTCCTTGGCCGAGACCGGCTGCACCGAGAGGCGGCTTCCGCGCTTCAGCAGCTCCATCCCCTCGAGGGCGCGAACCTGCCGTAAGTCGTTGAGCGGCAAAAAGTTATCGAACCGTTCGACCGCCTTGATGTCGACCATCTCCCAGATCGGATTCGCCTCCGTGCTCTTGGGATCATAGTGATCATCCTTGGGATCCCGCGCCGTCCCATCCGGATACGCCTCCCGCACCACCTCGGCGACCCCAACCACCCCGGGTGGCTCCGCGCTCGAATAGTAGAAGAGCACCCCGTCACCCTTTTTCATGTCGCGCATGAAGTTGCGGGCCTGGTAGTTCCGGACGCCGCTCCAACAGGTTGTCTGCTTGGGAGACGCGAGCAAATCGTCGTAGGAGAAGCAATCGGGCTCGGATTTGACGAGCCAATAGCGGCGAGCAGTCGTGGCGTTTGGCATGGACGGAATTTACACCCTGGAACCATTTCCTTCCCACGCCGTAGATTGAAGCGTCTCTCTCACCCTCATTTCCTCATGTCTCTCCGCACTCTCTGGCCTGCCGTCGCGATCGTTGTCGCCGGTGTCGCCGACCATGCAGGTGTTGCCGCCGCGCAGCCCACGCCCGCGGCGACATCGACCCTGAACGCCGTGACCGCGGCCCCCAGGCAGGCGGGCGACCGGTACTTCTTCACGACCGACAGCGGAACGCTCTACGTTCGCGACGGGCGCGACGGTCCCGCGCGAGAGCTCCTCCCGGCCAAGAGTTATGGGATGTACGCGCCGTCACGGAATGGGAGATATGTGGCCTACACCATCCCGACGTCCACCGCGAATCCCATGCAGGGGACGTCATACCAAATCCGCATTCGCGACGTCGACACTCGGCGCGACTTGAGCGACGTGCTCAATTTTGCGTCCATCTCCGACGCGCCGTGGACGGACAACCACAAAGGGTTCTTCTACGCGCGCGAAGACACCTCGGAACATCGCCAACGCGTCTACTATCATCGCGTCGGCGAAGATCAGTCGCGCGACGAGATCATCTACAGCCGGCAAGATGCGCCGGAGTTTCGCTACTCCGTTCGTGTGAGCGACGACGGCCATTACGCCGTCTTCACCATCACACACCCGATCGACGATCACACGCGCCTCTATTTCATCGATCTCGATAATCCGGGGAAGCCGTCGCTCAATGCCCCGGTAGTGAAACTGGTCGATGAATTCGACACGAAGTACGACTTCATCGACAACGGCGGCAACTCGTTCTTCTTGCAAACGACGCGCGAAGCGCCGCACGGGCGCGTGTTGGTGGCGAATACGGATATCACGCGGGAGTCGCGGTGGCCCACAGTGTTGCGCGAGGTTGCCGATTCGTTGCAATACGTGAAGACCGCCGGCGACACGTATTTGGCTGCTGCGTACCGCAATGGCGACAAGTGGATCGTGCGGCTGTATTCTCCGCCCGATCCCAAGCAGATGCGTGAGGAGATGAAGAAACGGCAGGATTCCATCCGTAAAGCTGGTCACGACTCGACCGGCGAGCGGCGTGGTCCGCCTGGTGGCATGGGACGCGGTGGCCCCGGTGCGGGAGGACGGCGTGGCGGGCCGATGGATCTGTTCGGCTTCCGCCTCGATCTCCGGCGTGAGATTCCGATTCCTGCTGGTGCGACGTTGGTGGGGATGAATTCGCTCGCCGATCAAGACGTCTTGTTCTACACGCTCAAGCTCGCCGACGGCTCCGTTCGCCAATTTTCGTACAACGTGAAAACCGGCGCGAACGAGCCGTTCAATACGTCCCCGTCTACCAAGCAATGACCGATCTGGCCGCTGGCGCAGCGCTGTTCCTCGGTGCACTTCGAACAGCGCTGCTGATTGTTGTTGGGCTTCTCGCCCTCGTGTGTGTGCTCGATTGGCTCGCTCGGACGCGGCGCATCAGTCCGTTCAATCCCATCGCTCGTTTTCTTCGGTCGACCGTCGATCCGTTCATTGCGCCGGTCGAGCGGCGGATTCTTCGCGCGGGTGGGTTACCGAGCTCGGCGCCGTGGTGGACGTTGGGGATTGCGGTGTTGCTCGCGATTCTCATTCTGACGGCGGCGGATTTCGTCGTGCAGCAGTTGGCGGGCGCGGTGATGGCGTTTCAGAGTGGGCCGCGCGGGATTTTCATCCTGCTCGTGGAATGGACGTTCGCGATCCTTCGCGCGGCGTTGCTGGTGCGGGTCGTGGTGTCGTGGCTTCCGATTTCGCCGTTTTCGCGGTGGGTGCGGTGGGCGTTTGCGCTCACCGAGCCGTTTCTGGCGCCGTTGCGCCAGGTGATCCCGACGTTCGGGATGTTGGACCTGTCGCCGTTGATCGCGTACTTCCTGTTGGGGATTCTCGAACGACTGTTCTTGGGGGCCTCCACCATCGGAATCTGACCTCAAGTCCATCCGATAATCCGGATGGACGGATGATTCACCACTTCCCCTGGCGCGTGCCGGGACATACTATTCTTACAACACCCGATCGTGGCGATTTTCGGCAAATTGCGGCCACGTTAAATAATCGCTAAAGCGCCAGGAAGACCCGGCGCTCGCGACCGGGTCTTTTGCTTTTTCCGACTGATGACTGACACGAGACCGTCCACCTATCTGGATGCCCTCGCCCGCCGAGTTTTGGTATATGACGGCGCGATGGGGACGAACATCCAGCGATATAATTTGACCGCCGCCGACTTCGGGGGTGCCGCGCTGGAAGGGTGCAACGACAATCTGGTCCTCACCCGCCCCGACGTCATTCAAGCGATCCACGAGTCGTTCCTCGCCGTCGGCTGCGACGTCGTCGAAACGTGCACCTTCCAATCGACGCCACGCCGGTTGGAAGAGTGGGGATTGCTCGACAAAACCTACGAGCTGAACGTCGCCGCCGCGAAGCTCGCGCGCGCGGCGTGCGACAAGTACGCGACGCCCGACCGTCCGCGCTTCGTCGCCGGCTCGATCGGTCCGACGGGGATGTTGCCGTCGAGCTCGGATCCGGTGCTGTCGAACATCACTTTCGAAGAGCTGTCGGAGAACTACTATCAACAAGCCAAAGCGCTCGTCGATGGTGGCGTCGACGTATTGCTCGTCGAAACGTCGCAGGACATTCTCGAAGTCAAAGCCGCGGTCGCCGGCTTCGAGCGGCTCTTCGCCGAGCTCGGGCGCCGCATCGCGATCCAAGCGCAAGTCACGCTCGATACGAGCGGTCGCATGCTCCTCGGCACCGACATCGCCAGCGCGATGACGACACTCGAAGCCTTGCGCGTCGACGTGATCGGGCTCAACTGCTCCACGGGTCCAGAGCATATGCGCGAGCCGGTGCGCTATCTCTCCGAGTTCGCGACGCTTCCGCTCTCCGTCATTCCAAATGCCGGACTCCCGATCAACACGGGCGTCGGCGAAGCCGTCTATCCACTCGAGCCCGTGCCGATGGCGGAAGCGCTCGCGGAATTCGTGCGCGAGTTCGGCGTGCGGATCGTCGGCGGGTGCTGCGGAACGACACCGGAACATCTCGACAAGATCGTGCAGGCGGTGCACGCGGTCACACCCTATAAGCGTGAAGTCACCCCTGTCTCGCGCGTATCGTCCGCGATGCGCGCGACGACGCTGCGGCAAGATCCGGCGCCGCTGCTCGTCGGCGAACGCGTCAACTCGCAAGGATCGCGCAAAGTGAAGCGGCTCTTGCTCGCCGATGATTACGAAGGGATTCTCGACGTCGCCCGCGATCAGCTCGACTCTGGCGCGCACGTCCTCGACGTGTGCGTGGCGCTCACGGAGCGCGCGGATGAAGCGGAGCAGATGTCGAAGGTGGTGAAGTTGTTGTCGATGAGCGTCGAGACGCCGCTCATGATCGACTCGACGGAGGCGAACGTCATCGCCGCCGCGTTGGAGCACACCCCCGGGCGCGCGATCGTCAACTCCATCAACATGGAGAATGGCCGGAAGCGCATCGAGGAAGTCGTGCCGCTCGTCAAGAAACACGGTGCGGCGGTCGTCGCGCTCACGATCGACGAGATCGGGATGGCGAAGACGCGCGAGCGGAAGCTCGAAGTGGCCAAGAAGATCTACGACATCGTAGTGAACGAGTACGGGCTCGCGCCGGACGACATCATCTATGATGCGTTGACCTTCACGTTGGCGACGGGTGACGAGGAGTGGCTGGAGTCGGCGAAGGAAACGATCGAAGGGATTCGCGCCATCAAGCGCGAGCTTCCGGGCGTGTCCACCATTCTCGGTGTGTCCAACGTGTCGTTCGGGTTGAGCCCGGACGCGCGCGCGGTGCTCAACTCGGTCTTCCTGCACCACTGCGTGGATGCCGGGCTCGACGCGGCGATCGTCAATCCGGCGCACATTCGTCCGTACGCGGAGATTTCCGAAGGCGAGCGTGCGTTGGCGAACGACCTCGTGTACAACACGCGGCCGGATGCGTTGCAGCGGTTCATCGAATACTTCGCCAATAATGCGACGGCGGCGGCCGAAGGGGGCGCGGAAAAAGAAGATCCGACGGCTGGACTGAGTGTGGATCAGCGCATCCATTGGATGGTGTTACATCGCAAGAAGGACGGGATCGAAGCGGTGCTCGACGAGGCCGGGGTGCGCGAGAATCCGGTGCGCGTCTTGAACGACGTACTCCTTCCGGCGATGAAAGACGTCGGCGACAAGTTCGGCGCGGGCGAGCTCATCCTGCCGTTCGTGTTGCAGTCCGCCGAGGTGATGAAGAAAGCGGTGCGGCATTTGGAGCAATTTTTGGAGAAGGCGGAAGGATATACCAAGGGGCGCGTCGTGCTCGCGACCGTGTACGGTGACGTGCACGACATCGGGAAGTCGCTCGTCAACACGATTCTCTCGAACAACGGCTACACGGTGTACGACTTGGGAAAACAGGTCCCGGTCAACACGATCATCGAGAAGGCGGTCGAAGTGGACGCCGACGCGATCGGGTTGAGCGCGTTGCTCGTGTCGACGTCGAAGCAGATGCCGCTGTGCGTGCAGGAGCTCGACAAGCGCGGGATCAATGTTCCGGTGCTCATCGGCGGTGCGGCGATCAACCGGCGGTTCGGGCGTCGGGCGCTGTTCGTGGATGGAGAGCGGCCGTACGATGCGGGCGTCTTCTATTGTAAGGATGCGTTCGAAGGGTTGGAGACGATGGACGTGTTGCAGGATGCCGAACAACGGCTCGGATTCGTCGCCAAGAATCTCGATGATGCGCGGAACGACGTCTTCCTGCGAACGGCTGTTGGAAAGGATATAAAGAGCGGTGATGACGCCGGCGCTCGGAGCGACGTCGCCGCGAACAATCCCATTCCAGCACCACCGTTCTGGGGGACGAAGGTGCTGCGCGACATTCCGCTCGACGAAGTATTCGCGTTGCTCGATCTCGACGAGCTGTATCGCCTCCAGTGGGGAGCACGCGGCTCGGGCGAGCAGTATCACCAAACGGTCAAGAATGAATTCGAGCCCGTGCTCGAGCGGCTCAAAGCCGATGCGAGCACGAACGGATGGCTCCGCCCACAAGCAGTGTATGGCTACTTCCCGGCGCAGTCATCGGGGAATGCGGTGATCGTGTACGATCCGGAAGCGTACGCGCTCAATGGTGAAAAGCGCGAGATCGCGCGGTTCTCATTCCCCCGCATGGTCGGTCGTGAGCGGCTCTGCTTGGCGGATTACGTTCGCGCGACGGAGTCGGGCGACGTCGACGTGTTGCCGTTGCAAATCGTGACCGTCGGGAACGAGGCGACGTCGCACTTCGAGAAGTTACAGGGCGCCAACGAATATTCCGAAGCGTTCTACGCGCACGGCATTTCGGTCGAGGCGGCGGAGGCGGTGGCGGAATGGTTGCATCGCCGAGTAAAGGACGAGTTGCAAATTACGACGGGGAAACGATACTCGTGGGGGTATGGCGCGTGCCCGGATCTCGACGATCATACGGTCGTGTTCAAGCTGCTTCCCGCGACGGAAGCGCTTGGCATGTCGCTGACCGAAGCATTCCAACTCCTTCCTGAGCAGTCGACGGCCGCGGTCATCATGCATCATCCAGAAGCGAAATACTACGCCGTCCGCGGCGCCGCGGCGGAACGAGAGGGAGCCGGTGTCTGAGTCATCCACCACGGCGACGCCGGAGGTGAG